>Ga0182027_10000820_pt1 | contig 52596 bp, 41 predicted proteins | sample 712E1DmetaG_FD_121300 | JGI IMG/M metagenome (GOLD analysis project Ga0182027, IMG submission 121300) | Permafrost microbial communities from Stordalen Mire, Sweden - 712E1D metaG (Illumina Assembly) | ecosystem: Environmental > Terrestrial > Soil > Wetlands > Permafrost | place: Sweden...
CCGGAATGTTCGTTTGGCTTCTCTTTCCGTAGGTTTCCACCTACGGCTACTCACAGTTTCCCGCTTCGCGGGACGGAAATGGCGCCTTATTCTAGCGCCTATGCCCCCTTCCCCTCTCCCGCCTGCGCGGGAGAGGGGTGCCGAAGGCGGGGAGTGGGTCGTCCTTCCCAGGGCTTGCGCCCTGGGCTACAATCTTCCGCCCCTGACGGGGCTGAGAAGCGAATCCCTAGCCGGGCAGACTTCATGAATGAACTTACGTTACATGACACAGGAGATCATAAGGCATTCGTCAGTTTTCTTGAGAATTGGATCTCTTGGCGTCTTGGTGGTAAGCCACTCGCCCCGGAGCGCCGGCAAAACTCTGCGACGGCACTTGATGCATTTGTAAGAAAGTTGCCCGCACATCGACTACCTTAGATGTGAGAGGAAATGAGTCCATGCCGGCTCCGCCGCCCACCCAGGATGAGCTCTATCGGGAAGTCGCAGAGACTTACGACGCGGCCCTGGAGCGGCTGGCCCGCGCCTACGAAGCCGACGCGGAAGCCCGCCGTGATCTCCTGCAAGACATCCATATCGCCTTGTGGCGGAGTTTCGAAGGCTTCGACGGCCGCTGTTCGCTCCGCACTTGGGTTTACCGCGTGGCCCACAACACCGCCGCCTCGCACGTGCTTCGGCAACGCCGGCATAAGTCGCAAACGCTCGTCGGGCTGGAGGAATTAGAGAGCGTACCTGACCACCGCGAAGGCGAGCTGACCGCCGATCGGCGCCAAGCCCTGGAGCGGCTCATGGAACTGGTTCAGACTCTCAAACCGCTCGACCGCCAGGTGATCCTGTCGTACCTGGAGGGCCTGGACGCGGCGTCCATCGGAGAGATAACCGGGATTTCACCCGGGAACGTGGCGATCAAGATCCATCGGATCAAAAACATACTGGCTCGCCGCTTCCAGGAGGGAGGCCGCCATGGCGAATGAATCTCCACCAAACGATCGCCTGAAGAGTGTTTGGCAGAACCAGCCATCGGAGGGTATCCGTATGTCAGTCGATGAAATCCGCCACCGGGCGGGGAAGTTTCACAAGAAGATCTACTGGCGCAACGCGCTCGAGTACGTTGCGAGCCTCGCGGTGGTGGTCTTCTTCGCGTTCGAGTTCTGGCGCACCACCGACGCACTGACGCGAGTCGGTTTTGGCTTGTTTATCGCCGGACTTGTGTATATTGTGGGGCAGCTCCACCGGAAAGGCTCTTCGCGAAGCCTGCCCGCGGAGATGGGGCTTGCCAGCGGTCTCGACTTCTTCCGACGGGAACTTGAACGGCAGCGGGACCTCGTCGGGAGCGTCTGGTCGTTGTACATGGGGCCGCTGATTCCCGGCTGGGTGGTCCTGATGGTAGCTTTGGCACGCACCAACCCAGGCCACCTGCGGCTCATCGGCCTGTCCTTCACGGTGTTTAACCTCTTTGCCGCGCTTGTATTTGTTTTAATATGGAGGCTGAACCTTTGGGCCGCGCGCAGGCTCCAGCGCCGGATCGACGAGTTGAATGTCCTGCAGGGGCAGCGCTAACCGAGCGCACGGAGGTGGACGACGATGCGAGAAGCTCTCAGTTTCACCTTTGCGATGATTATGTTGGCCGCCAGTGCCGGAGCGCAGTCCCCGCTGAATTCCCCTGTTCCGTCGGATTCCGAGATTCGCAAGATCCTCGTTGAGCGTATCGATACCTTCCATCGGGGCGTTGGAATCGTGGTGGGCGTTATCGAGCCGCAGGGACGCCGCGTGGTGGTTTACGGCACCCTCAATCAGGGCGATGCGCGGCCGCTCAACGGCGACACGATCTTCGAGATCGGCTCGGCAACGAAGGTGTTCACATCGCTGTTGCTGGCTGATATGGTCCAGCGTGGGGAGGTTGCCCTCGCCGACCCTGTGGCGAAATATCTCCCCGCCGAGGTTAAGGTGCCGGAGCGCGGCGGACGCGCCATCACGTTGGTGGACCTTTCAACCCACACGTCCGGCCTGCCGACGATGCCCACCAACTTTAATCCCAAGGATCCCGCCAATCCGTATGCGGATTATACGGTAGACCAACTCTATCAATTCCTTTCGAGCTATCAACTGACCCGCGACATCGGGTCGAAGTTTGAGTATTCCAATCTGGGAGTCGGGCTACTGGGACAGGCATTGGCCCGCCGTGCCGGGATGGACTACGAGGCGCTGGTGCGCTCGCGCATCACGATCCCGCTGGGCATGAGTAGCACCGGCATCACGCTTTCGCCGGAAATGAAGGCGCGGCTCGCCCTCGGGCACAATGATAAGTTGGTGACAGTTCCCAATTGGGACCTGCCGGCGCTGGCGGGCGCCGGCGCACTGCGATCCAGCGCCAATGATATGTTAACCTTCCTCGCCGCAAACCTTGGCTACGTGAAATCGCCGCTTGCTCCTGCCATGGCCGCGATGCTATCAGTTCGCCGGCCGACCGGCGCTCCCGAACTGGGCGAAATCGGTCTCGGTTGGCTCATCACCAAGCCCTCGGAGGATGAGATCGTCTGGCACAACGGCGGTACCGGCGGTTACCGGTCATACATCGGCTATGACGCGAAAACCCGTGTTGGGATCGTTGTGCTATCGAACACGTTCACGCTCGCGGGTATTGATGACATCGGAATGCATTTACTGGACTCGCACGCGCCTTTGCTGCCCGCGCCGAAGGAGCACAAAGAGATCACCGTCGACGCCAGAATCTTCGATGGATACGTGGGCCAATACCAACTGGCGCCGAACTTCATCCTGACGATTACCCGCGAGGGCGACCAACTCTTTGCCCAGGCCACCGGGCAGGGCAAGGCCCAGATTTATCCCGAGAGCGAGCGAGAGTTTTTCTATAAAGTCGTCGATGCCCAAATAACCTTTGAAACCGACGCCAAGAAGCGGGCCACCGGCCTGACCCTCCACCAGAACGGTGCCAACATGCCAGCCAAGCGGATCGAGGGAGAGGGCGCGTCCGCCGCCGCGCCGAAGGAGCACAAGGAAATCACCGTCGATCCGAAGATCTTCGACGGATACGTGGGTCAATACCAACTGGCGCCGAACTTCATCCTGACGATTACCCGCGAGGGCGACCTACTCTTTGCCCAGGCCACCGGCCAGCCCAAGTTCCAAATCTATCCGGAGAGCCAGCGAGATTTCTTCCTCAAGGTCGTCGACGCGCAGATTACTTTCGAGACCGATGCCAGCGGCCGCGCCACCAGCCTGACGCTGCACCAGAACGGCGCCAACATGCCGGCAAAACGGATTCCGTGAAATCCTAATGACGGGGACTGTTACTCTTCGTACTTGAAAGCCTTGTTGGGGTAGGGCGGCGGCTTGGGAACAGGCCGCGGGTCCTTGCGAATCTGCTCCTGGAGGTACTTGAGAGCGGCATCAAGCTGAGCGTCACTCCCGCCAAACGTGGCATGGGGAAGGTTGTCCACCACGATATCCGGGTCCACTCCGTGCCCTTCGATCAGCCATTTACCTTCCGGTCCGTAGACGCCCGTCTCGGCTGCCGTAGCGATCCCGCTGTCCGCAAGGGTGTTGCTCGCAGATAGCCAGATCTCGCCTCCCCAGGTGCGCACGCCAATAACCTCTCCCAGTCCGAGGCGGCGAAAGCCTTCGGTAAAGGCCTCGCCGTCGGAAGCGGTCAAGCGATCGCAGAGCACGACGATGTGCCCGCGAAACGCGTATTGCATGTTGGAGCTCGGGTTGCCGATGCGCGGCTGCCACCAGAACCACGCGTGGCGCAGCAACTTGGCCAGCAGCCAGGAATCGATGTTGCCCCCTCCGTTGTGCCGCACGTCGATGATCAGCCCCTGACGGTCGAAAACCGGGTAAAAGTCGCGCGCCCACTGCTCGATGTCGCCGGAGCCCATGGCCCGAAGATGAACGTAACCGATGTGCCCCCGGGAGTCCGACTCCACTTTGAGCCGGCGCGCGTACTCCCACTCCTTATAGCGCAGGTTGCGCTCGTCCCGGTCCGAAACCGGCGTGGCGATGACATCGCGGATCTGCCCGGAAGCGGACTTGACGCGCAGCAGCACCTGACGTCCCGCCTTGCCGCGGAGAAGCGCCCGTTCGTCCGAAACCCCGAGCAAGTCCTCGCCATCGATGCTGACGATCACCTCGCCCTCGGGCACGATCGAGTCCGGCCGGGCAAGTGGCGGCGCCTCGTTGGGCAGGTCGGGATCGTGAAGATAAATGTGCTCCACCACGTACCCGCAGGCCTGCTCATCGCGCCGCAGGACGGCGCCGAGCGAAGCCAGTCCCACCTGGTCCGCCGGCTTGCGGGCATCGCCACCGTGCACGAAGATGTGAAGCGCGGAGAGCTCGCTCACCATCTGCGCGATCACATCGTTCAGATCGTCGCGGTCCGCCACCCGGTCCACCAGCGGAAGATATCGATCGCGCATCTGCTTCCAGTCGACGCCCTGCATGTTGCGGTCATAGAAATAGTCGCGCTCCAGCCGCCAGGCGTCCAGAAACAGCTCATGGAACTCGGCGCGCGGATTGGTATCGAACACCCATCGCGAGAGGTCCATCTTGGCCTTGGGAAGGGCTTTCGGATCGGCGAGCGCGGCGCTTTTGACGTCGGAATCGAGAGTGTAGAAGTCCTCGCCTTTCGACACCAGCATCTTCTTCCGGTCCAGCGACATCTCGTAACCCTTCACGTCGGCGAGCACGGTCTCGGGAGGGTCGCCCTTGTTGGCGATATCCACGCAGGCGAGATTTCGCTTGGGTGGCACGCCGTCATCGCGCTCCAGCCAACACAGCCGTTTCTCAGCAGCGTCGAGATCGGAGTAATTGCCGGGAGGCACGGGGACCTCATTCAGCCGGGAGGCCAGATCGGTGAAGTCAACTTTCACGGTAACGGGAGCAGGTTTCTTCGCCTCGGCCGCCTGGCTGGGCTTCGCTTCGGTCGGCTTATCCGGCTTGGCCTCCGCCGGTTTGTCGGACTTCGGTTCCTCCGGCTTTAGCTCCGGCGGCTTGGTGGGCTGCTCCGGATGCAGCTCATCCACCGGCGCGAACGGTGAGCGCAGGCCGGGGGTGAGCGCAAGCTCGTAGACTTTCATGGAGCGATCGAAGTAGGGGTCCGGCTGGCGTGACCCCCAGGGCGACCGCACCACCGTCCTCAGCATACGGTCGGAAAGGAAGTAGAGCCATTTGCCGTCCGCGCTCCAGGCCGGGTTGAAGCTGTTGTAGCGGTCGGAAGTGAGCGCCTGAATAGCCCCGGTGTTCGTGTTCAGCAGTTTGATCTGGGTGAAGGTATTGGTGGCCGCTTCCACGTAGGCCAGCCACTGGCTGTCGGGCGACCAGGTGAGGTCCGCGAAGTCGTCCACCATCGACTGCGCGATCCGTTTCTGCTGCTTTGTCTTCGTATCGTACAGCCACAACTGCTGGTCCTTGTCGCGATGCGCCAGCCAGCGGCCGTCCGGCGAGGGCACGCCTTCCCAGCGCAGCACCTTGGCGTCGTGGGTCCACTGTTCGGGCGCACCGATGCCGTTGGCCGGGTATTTCCAAAACTCGGTTTCCCCGCTTTCGGTGGAGATCGCGATGATGCTCTTGCCGTCGGGCATGTAGCGGGCTTCGCGGTACCGGATTCCTGAGTTGCCGGCCACTTTGACGATTCGCCCGCTCTTGGCGGGCAGCGTGAACACTTCACCGCGCGCGGTGAATACCGCTCCGCTCCCATCGGGCGCGATGTGGACTCCGGTGAGGTAGTCGAGCGGTTTCTTCACCCAGTGATCGCGCAACTGATCGAAGTCGGAGACCAGCGTGATGTTAATGATGGCGTCTTGACCGCTATTGAGATCGAGCAGCCAGAGGTCGGCGCCGCATTGATACACAATGCGGCCGTCGGAGAGCGACGCCCACTGAACATCGAAGCCGCGGTGGTGCGTGTGCTGTTTCAGGCCATGCCCGTTTCGGTCCATCGAATAGACGTTCATCACACCGCCGCGGTCGGAAAGGAAGTAGACCCTCCCGTCCCAGAACATCGGGTCGTGCGAGGTGCCGGGCCAGTCGGCCGTCAAAGGCACGGCCTCCGAACCGGCGTCGTAGCGCCAGATGTTCTCGGCCGTGCCACCCTGGTACCGTTTGGTGGAACTCCACTGCCGCTCGTAGCGCGTGAAGAACAGTGTGCGGCCGTCCGGCGTATAGCTGGCTTCCGCCGCCTGGGCCAAAGGCACTACCTGGCGCCGGCCGCTGCTGTCGATGGCTACTAGTTTGGGGTCGGGCAGAGTTGAGTAGCGGTCGGTCCGGACCAGCACGCGTCCATCGGGCGTCCAGCCGGCCACCGCCGCGTCGCCGTCCCAGGTGCGGCGTTGGGGCAAGCCGCCCTCCACCGGCATCGTGTACACGTCGACCGGGCCTTCGTATTCAGCGCTGAAGGCAACGGTCCGACCATCGGGGGAAATGGCCGCGCCAGCTTCATGGCCGGGATTGGACGTAAGCCGCCTCGCGGCGCCACCCCCGACGCTGACTGTCCAGAGATCGCCTTCAGCCGTGAAGATAATCGTGTCGCCGTGTATCGCCGGCTCGCGGTAATAACCGGGGCGCGTGGTCCCGATATCCGCAGCGTTGAGACGAGCTACAAGAACCACGCCGAAGGTAGCGGTGAGGATAATCGTAATCGCCCGTGCGGCGACCAGATCAAGGCCTTTCCATCCTCTGATTTTCATCGACATCTCCGTTTGCAAATCTCGACCGCTTTCACCACCAAGCCACCAAGGCGCCAAGCAATCAAAGGGCATTCGTCAGTTTCCTTGGGGATGGGCTCTCTTAGTGCCTTGGTGTCTTGGTGGTTCATAGGATTCATTTCAGGGTGTGGAGGTACTTCACCAAGTCATTGACTTCCTCTTCACTCAAGCGCTGGTCAAAAGCGGGCATGGTGCCTCGGCCTTCGATGATGGTCTTGCGGACTTGCGCGTCTGTAGCCGGGGCGCCGCTGGGTAGCGATTTGGGCTGGAAAAGTCTCTCCAACTTGGGAGGCTGTTTTCGCAGCTCAGGGTGGGCGTCTTGATGGCAGGGCGCGCAGTGATCCTCAAAAAGCGCCCGACCTTGCATCTCATCCTCACTAAGGTAAGCCCTTCCTTGATGCGAGCAAGCCATGGGCATCGCCAGGCCCGCGAGCCAGAGAGCGAGACAAGCGATTCTGAGAAGGCGGGTCATAGAGTTCGCCCCCGACTCGCTCTTGCAGGAACTGCTGCCGCCGCAGTCCCCGCCTGCCGGCGCAAGGCGTCCTCCAGCTCTGAGGTTGTCCACTCCTGGGACCAGTACTTGGCCACGGCGCCGTCGGGCGCGATTAGCACGATATTCATCGTGTGCGAGATTTGGTTATCCTGTTCGAAGTACATCAGGCCGAATGCGTCAGCGAGCTTCCGTAAGTCGACAGGCGTGGTGAACGCGAAATCCCAATACCCAAAACCTGCGGGATCGTCGTCGAGATAAGCCATCCCGTATTTACGAAGGACGGGAGCCGTGTCGTATTTGGGATCAAAAGTGATCGTCAACAAATGCGTCTTTCGGTAGTCGTCCGGCGTCTTCGCAAGGTCATCATGAATCTTGGCGAACTGGCTGCTTAACCGTGGACAGAAGTTGGGGAGTGGACACCGGGTGTAGATAAAGGTCACGAGCACGGCCTTGCCCTTGAAGTCGTCCAAGTGGATTGTCCTTCCGTCCTGATTTACGAGCGGAAGATCGGGCACATGTTCACCTACATTGAGCCGATGGACCGATGGCGCTCCGCTGGCGCTTTTCCGAACGCTCTTCTCCGTGATTCGGACATCTTCAAGCCAGTAATCGCTTCCATCATTTACCACGACAACTACCGCCGCAATTTTGTCGCCCGGTTCCACTTCTTGTATGGTGGCTGGGTCTTTAACTTTGTAGGGCATGGTCATTGCAGCCATGAAGCCCGGAATTTCGTCGTGCTGGACGGTGATCTCATTCGCGGTTACATCCTTCGCGACTACTTGACCCCGCAAGTTGTATCGCTTGTTCTCATGCTTCTCCAGTGCCTGGCGCTGTAAGTTGTCGGGTTTGCTCCCATTCTTGCAGCCCGTGACCGCCAGACCCGACATGAGGACAACGACCATTGCGAGCACAACCTTCAACTTGCTGCCTATCACGAGTTCCTCCTCCAAGCCGAAAAAACACTCCCAGCAATGTCATTCTAATCCCGCCGGATTGGAAGGGCGAGCAATCTTCGCGTCTTCGCTTCCTGCTGGAAGAAGGGCGCGCACATTCATTTGCTCGGCGGCCTTCGCACGCGTGAGTATAAGGAAAATTATGGCCGTGTTGTCATTCCGAGTGGCCATGGGCCTGCCGCCCACCCAAGAAGATGAAAATCACGGTTGTCGTCACCCCCGCGTAAAGCTTGCCCTGAGCTTGCCGAAGCGCGGGGGTCCACGTCAGTCCAGAAGGAACTGGATTCCCGCCTTCGCGGGAATGACACGATGCGGGTGGCGCGGACTTGATTCGTAGGTCCGCGGTCCGTCCGTGGACGCCCGGTACAAGGTCACTCACTTTGCTTCAGCAACCCGTTACGGCCATGGTTCCAATCTTGATGCAGCACCGTCATCGGCTCCAGATCGGGATTATTTGGCTAACTTATTTATTTTCAAATATATTCCCGCTTTCAACGTGTAACCATATGTGTTTTGAATAACATTCCCGCATCGTTCCCCAACTTTCCGCACCGGTCCTTTATTTTCATAGATATTCCCGCGTCGTTCTTTCACTTTTTAGAATTTCTAGGAGTTCTTCTTTTGCTGTCGAAGGTGACATTTTATCCTTGACTGTGGCGCGGTCGAAGACTCTCGCCAACACGGGCCCCCCTCAAATGCGGTAGGCAGTAGGCAGAGGGCAGGCGCCGCTGGCGAGAACGAAGAGGGCAATTCATAATTCACAATTCAGAATTGCTCCCACATCGGTCCTTTGTTTTCATAGACATTCCCGCGTCGTTCTTTCACTTTTTAGAATTACTAGGAGTTCTTCTTTCGATGTCGGAGATGACATTTTATCCCTGTCTGTGACACGATCGAAGACTCTCGCCAACTCGGGTTCCCCTCAAATGCGGTAGGCAGTCGGCGGTGGCGAGAAGGAAGAAGGCAGTTCGTAATTCACCATTCATAATTCACAATTTGGCGGTCGTGCTTCAGTGCATTGAGCTTCGAGTTCTGCTTGCCGGCCGCGGTCCGCTGGAATCCTGCGCATTCCGGCGCGTGGCGGCGAGCAACCTCGGCGTGCGTTGGGGTGTTTTGCGTAATGACATGGCTCCTCCTGGGTCGGGGTATGGGGTCAACGAAGAAAAGACTTCCTCGGGGGCAGGACTTTTCACACGAGTAGGCTACCACAATGGCGGGGCGCTGTCAAGAGATATTGTGTCCACATGCCTAGCCCAGGACTTGTTCAATTGAATCATTGATTCAATGGATCATTGAAGAGCGCTGGCCGGGTCCTCTTTGAATAAATCCATGGGTTAATCGTATACTCCACGGTGATCACCGCACGCATCGCCACCTCCAGATTCCGCCGCGCGCCCCGCCCAGACTCATACGCCAGCGGCTGCCCCTGCCAAGTCCAGGCGTAGGGGACCCGGGTGTTACCACAGCAGGCCGCACGACGCACGTTGGCGGGCACGTAAGCCACGACCGCCTTGATCTGCGGAATCACGGACCCCAACTCCAGCGCCAGTTCGCCGCCGCGAGAGGTTCCCACCACGGCGATGCGATCGGCGAGGATTTCCGGCCGCTGCATCATCCAGGCGAGCGCGCTCCCGAAGTACTCTAGCGGGATGCCTTCCAGCAGTGGCGGCAGGTCGTCATAGCGGAAGTAGGCGAGCGCCAACGCCGCATAGCCCCGGGAAGCCAACCAGGCAGCTTTGCCGAGTGGCATGCCCCCTTCGGATCCTCCCACTACCAGCACGCCCGGACGGCGCTCTTTCGTTTTGGGCAGGAAAAGCACGCCGTGAAGTTGCCCTTCAAGTTTGATCTGCTGCACCCCCTCGGCGACCCATAGTTGTTCCAACTGGGCGCTCGTCACCTGCTGGCCATTTCTCATCAACTGAAATTTAATGATCTGCGAGCCCAGGTCCCGCGGAGGCCGATACGACGGCACATTTCTCGCCGCCGGCTTCATGGACCAGATGAGACCCATCGCCGAAACTTCGTTGTAAGAGCCTTTCACGGGGGCTTGCTGGGAGGTATCGACGGCGCCTTGTGCGTCCGCGATGAACTCCGCCTGCGAGGACCAGGGATCGTCCGCTCCATCAACCAATTCAGCCCGGATGGAAATGCGCTCGTTGGCCTGGAGTCCCCTGGCGCGAATCACGGCGGGTTCATCCACCAGCACTCGATTGGGAATGATCTCCAGCGTTTGGGCGGAAGCAATGCCGAGTCCGCCCGTCCAAAGGCAGGCTGCGAGGATAAACCTTTGCATCTTCATGTCGCGGCTCCGATCGAGCATAGATTCCCGCCCGGAAAGTAGTCTGGGATTCGGGTTAGGGCTAGTCGTGGTAGGCATACACGAGGTGCGAGACGGTGGGGGGGCCGTCAGGCACGTGGAAGGAGCGCACTCGTTCCCAGATTTGGCGGTCGGCCACAGTGGCTCGCTCGTGCTGGCGGAGGTGCTCCGCCCAGGACTCGACCATGAAGGTCTCCAGGTAGCGACCCTGCGCCGCGACATCCTCGAACAGCCCCCAGTCCACGGCTCCGTCCCGCCGGCGAACGCGACCGAGCTCGAGCATGGCCAAGGCGAACTCCGCTAGCCTCTGCGAGTCAATCAGGTATTCCACCGTGACCAGCACCGGCCCCTGCCCCGCTTGCGGCTCATTCACCACCACCGGTCCGGGTCGAGATGACGGTTCGAGGTCACGCCCTTGGCCGAAGCTGACCGGAAAGCGCGCCGCGAAGATGAGGCCCATGGCGAGCGCCAGGGCAGCCACCAGGAGCCCACGAGGGATGCCCACATGCTCAGCCACGGAGCCCCAGAGGGCGCTGCCCGCGCCCAGCCCGGCGAAATAGGTGAGCTGATAAAATGCGAGGGCGCGACCACGCACCCAGGCCGGCGTGTTGAGTTGAATACTGGTGTTGAAAGTGGAAAGTGCGGTGGTCCACGCGAAGCCAGCGGCGAAAGTCGCCGCGCAAGCCACCGGGAAGTGGTGCCACAAAGCCATCAGCGCGAGCGCGCCCGCATAAAGGAGCGTGGTTGCGTGCAGCAAACGCTTGATGCCCAGTCCCCGCTGCAGGCGCGGCAGAATGGATCCGCCGAGCACCGCACCCGATCCGAAAAATCCCAGCAGGAGGCCGTAGCCTGCGGCCCCGCGCCCCAGGTTCTGGCGCGCAAAGAGTGGCACCAACCCCCAAAAAGCGCTCGCACCGAGCATGAACAGACCCGTGCGCACCAGCACCGAGCGGATGGAGGGAGCGTGGGCCACGTAGCGCCATCCGGCCCTCATGGCTCCAACCACACGCTCCGCCGGCAGCACGCTTTCGCGTGGCGTGCGGCGCCAGCGGTAGAGCACCACGATGACGCCCAGGAACGAAACCGCGTTAAGCAAAAAGACGGCCCCGGAACCGGCTGCGGCCACCACGAGTCCGCCGAGCGCCGGACCCACGGCTCGCGCCACATTGAAGCCCACCGAGTTGAGCGAAACGGCCGCGGGCAACTCCGCGTTTGGGACCAGTTCAGGCACAATCGCCCCCCAAGCCGGTCCGTTCAAGGCGCCGCCGAAGCCGAGTAGGAAGGTGAAGGCTAATAGGAGTAGCGGCGAGATCAGGTGAAAGACCGTCAGGATACCCAGCCCGGCTGCCGCCCCCAGCATCCAGCTTTGGCTGAAAATGAGCAGGCGGCGTCGGTCCACCACGTCCGCAAGGGCCCCGGCAGCGAGTGAGAGCAGAAAGACGGGCAGGGCGCCGGCCGTCTGAATCAGCGAGACTATCAAGGGTGAAGGTGCAATCTGGGTCATGAGCCAGCTCGCACCGACCTCCTGCATCATCGTGCCTATGTTCGAAGCAACGGAAGCAATCCACAGGACGCGGAAGAGTTCCCGCCGGAGCGTGATCCAGGCAGAAGAGACAGAAATCCGCCCCTCAGCACCAGCTTGAATCGCTGGGTTCACACTGGCGGCGAGTTTCTCCGCTCCAAGGTTCGAATCGGCCATCGTAGTTTCAGAATACAACAAGCGGGTTCGGCTTCGCGACCCAACAAACGGTCAAGGGATCGGACGGGTGGCGCATTACATCCCGAGGCCGTAGGGGCAACCGTTGTAATTGCCCAGGGCGCCCACAAGGGCCGTCCCTACACTGACCCGCGTGGTCACCCCAGAATCAACTTGGCGACGGTCTGGAGTTGTATGAAGGACGTGCCTTCGTAGATTTTTCCGATTTTCGAGTCACGGAGATACTTCTCAGCGGGATAGTCCTTGGTGAAGCCGTAGCCGCCATAAACCTCGAGGCATTCGGAGGCTACGCGCTCGGCGACCTGCGCGCAGAAGTACTTGGCCATGGCGGCCTCTTTCTGGAAGGGCAGGCGGGCGTCTTTCAGGCGGGCGGCGTTGTAAGTCATCAGGCGCGCGGCCTCGACGTCGGTCGCCAGGCGGGCAAGCTGGAATTGGACAGCCTGAAACTGCGCGATGGGCTTGCCGAACTGCTTACGTTCTTTCGCGTAACTGGTGGCGTGTTCGAGTGCGCCGCGCGCCAGGCCGAGCATCTGCGCGCCGATGCCGATGCGCCCCTCGTTCAACGTTTCAATCGCCACCTTGTAGCCCTTGCCCACTTCCCCCAGCACATTCGCCCTGGGAACGCGGCAATCTTCCAGAATCAGTTCACACGTGGAGGAGGCGCGAATCCCCAACTTGTCTTCCTTCTTGCCCACGCTGAAGCCCGGGGCGTCGCGCTCGATCAGGAACGCTGTGATCCCTTTGTAGCCGAGTCCGGGATTGACGGTCGCGAAGATGATGAACAGGCCGGCTTCCTTGGCGTTCGTGATCCAAAGCTTATGGCCGTTCAGGATGAAGTCGTCCCCGTCCTGGCAGGCGCGCGTGGCGAGAGAAAAGGCGTCGCTGCCGGCACTCGCTTCGGAGAGAGCATAAGCTCCCAGGGTGTCTCTCGCCAGGCGCGGGAGGAATTTCTGCTTCTGCGCCTCGCTACTCCAGCGCTGCAGGGCATTATTCACCAGGGTATTGTGCACGTCGATCACCACGCCCGCTGAAGCATCAACCCGCGAGAACTCTTCGATGGCGAGAATGGCCATGAAAAACGTTCCCCCACTGCCCCCATACGCCTCCGCAATTTCCAAACCCATGAAACCTTGCTCGAAAAATTTATCAATCAGCTCGCGATGGAAAACGCCCTCGCGGTCCATAGGCTCGACATGCGGGCGGATTTCCTTTTCAGCGAATTCGCGCGCCGCCGCCCGGAACATCCGTTCTTCCTCGCTGAGCGCCGTCAGCGGGGCTACTGAGGAAAGGTGTGCAGCAGTAGTGTCAGCCATCCAAGCCCCCGGGGTGATAGTGCGCCGTCCCCTCCCGCATCGCACGGCCGCGCCGCCACCGGAACGCGAATTAGGAAGGGCTTGCTCCGCGCCATGTTACCACGGACTTCGGACAGCGTCCTTCGTTTTCGCTCGCTGCCGGCCAGGTACTGCCTACGGCTTAGTGATTGGGTCCGTGCGCCAAGCCAATACGAGGGCCACCCCTCCAGTAAACGTGCTGTCCTAATTTGACTCGTAGAGCCGGTCCCGCGGGCGCGAGGCCGACACTTGCCGACCTAAAGGTCGGCGCTACGCCAAAACCGGTCACCCCTTCAGTTAACGACCTCTTTACAATTTTTTCATGTCTGCTTGCGCCCTTGAACCAACCTTGCGGAAGACACCGCGCATCGAAACACTTGGAGTTATACACTGTCCGCTGTCGGGCGACGGACGGAGCGGACATGGCGCAACCTCCCCAACTTCACAGGCGCCGATTTGCCTAAGCATCCGGGCCGCGCGGGACTGGAGTCGGGTCTGTCGTCCAGATCAGGAAACCTGACTTGGCAAAACAGTGAGTGTGTGCCACTATTTAAGGTGGCGCGCCGGGGAATTAATCAGCTTCGAAGCGGGAGCGTACACTTTTCCTGAGTTGGCAAAAAGACGCCGCCACAGAGTTAATGCTTATTTCCGAACACCTGGGAGGTAGATCGGATATGACCACGAGGAAATTTGTACAAGCTTTGATCGTAACGGTGGCTCTTTGCCTCAGTGCCACTGCGGGGCGTGCTCAAGACGATAGATTTTTCGTGATGGCAGGCGGTTCGTCGCTCCTTGACAAGCGGTCCTTCGCTGAACCGTTTGCAACCACCATTCCCTACCGCACGAACTATGCGACCGGCGGCAAGGTGACCGTGGGAATCGAAATGCCGCTGAAGAAGAGTAAGATCTTCGGCTTCGAAGGTTCGTACGGAATCGGTGATAATAACCTTAGACTAATCAACGCGGATTATAGTTACTTACCGTTTACAGGGTATGACATGAGAAATAACAGGGTGAGCGCGGACATTATCGCGCGCCCTCCTTGGGTCTATCATGGCGGCCACCCTTACGCGGTTGTCGGATTGGAATTTGACCGCTTCTCTCCCCTCAGTTCCGCCGTATCAGTGGGTGACAGGGAGGGATTCGCCTTTGAGCCCGTCGCTAGATTGGTGGGCCAAAACACTGGGGGCGCTAACTTCGGTGGAGGCATGGATTGGAAACTGGCTTCAAAGGTCAGCCTGCGGATGGACGTGCGCGATCACATCACCGGCTCCCCCACGCTCGGTTTACCCACTACAGCGCCCGCGACCACAGGCCTCCCCTGGTTTCCCATACATGGGCCCGCGCATGCCGTCGAATACTCCATCGGCATTGTGTATAGGTTCGGGAAGTGAGGGCTTGCTCACGCCTGCTACCTTCAGCCCGCTGCTTACCGCTCCGTCAGTTGGACCTGCATGCAGAGGTTCATGGCGGGGGTGACTTCGCTGAAGACGGCGAGCATCGACTCGACGAGGTCGACTCCGGTCGAGGCGAGTACCTCGTCTTCGCTCATGGGGTAGTAGAGCTGGAATCCAGCCCAGTGGGCGGCGGGAGCAACGGCCAGGAGGCGTCGGAGCTTCTGCATGGACGGGAAACTGTCGCGGGAGAAACAGGCCGGCTCGGTTTCCCAACTGCCGCCGTGAAGCAGGAAGCCTTCGCGGCACACCAGTCGCTTGAGCTCGCGCTCCATGGGGCCGCGCGGCTGGAGTGAACGAAGCAGGCGGTGCCAGTCCCAATCGGACTGCAACTGGCACTCACGGTAGGCGCGCGTCGCTTTCATGTAGCCACGCTCCACCTGCATGCCGCACTTGAAGAGCTTCTCTTCCGTATCCACACTGAGGAAAAACTTCGAGCAGCCGAAACTGACACGCGAGGAAAGCGGCATGGCTTCGCGATTGGCCCGCGGCAGGTAGCCGATCCATTGCCAGTAAACGCCGCGTCCCCAGCGCTCGGTCACGAAGGGCTGGGCGTAGCGGGATTCGAGCGCCAGCTTCAGAATGCGCGTGATCCGCTCGTTGTCCTCGAGATTCCCCACATGGATGCCGCGGCGAAAATCGAGATACTCAGGCCGGAAAGCGAGGGCTGTCGCCGGAAGCGGTAACGGGGTGTGCGATTTCGAAGGCATGACCGTAAATGAAAGCGGAAAGCAGAAACTAGAAAGCAGAAACTGGAAAGCAAGCTTACCAGTTTCCAGATTCGAATTTCTACTTTCTGATTTCCAGTTTCTGCTTTCTGTCTGCTGCCTACTGGTTCACGCGGCGCGGGAAGCGCTGGCGGCCCGCTTCGAGTGGAAGCCGCTGACCAACACCTTGGAGATCTCGTCACGCTGGATCTGGTTCGTGCCTTCGTAGATCTGCGTGATCTTGGCGTCGCGCATGTACTTCTCAACCGGGTAGTCGTGCATGTATCCGTAGCCGCCAAAGACCTGCACCGCGTCCACGGTGACTTCCATGGCGACGTCAGAAGCGAAACACTTGGACATCGCGGAGTAAAGCGTGGGCCGCTCCTTGGGTCGCGTATCGATATAGCGCGCCGTCGCATAGACGAGCGCGCGCGCGGCTTCAACCTTCATCGCCATATCGGCCAGCAGGAAGCGCAATCCCTGGAAGGAGCCAATCGGCGTGTCAAACTGCTTGCGGGTACAGGCGTACTCGAGCGCCAAATCGAAAGCCCCTTGCGCAATGCCCACCGCCTGAGCGCCTACCCCGGGACGGGAAGCGTCAAAGGTGCGCATGGCCGTGATAAAGCCCGTGCCTTCGCGCCCCAGGCAATTCTCGACCGGCACGCGGCAGTCCTGGAAAACCAGTTCGCTCGTGGCGGAAGCGCGAATCCCCAGCTTATCTTCTTTCTTGCCGAAGGTGAATCCCGGTGTGCCCTTCTCGACCACAATGCAGGAGGCGCCGCGCGGGCCCTTGGCGGGATTCGTGAGGGCGATCACCGAGTAGAGCTCCGCTTCGCCGCCGTTGGTAATCCACTGTTTGGTGCCGTTCAGTACGTAGTGGTCGCCGTCGCGGATGGCCGTGGTGCGCACGGCGCCGGCGTCCGAACCGGCCTGAGGTTCCGTGAGCGCAAAGGCCACCAGGCGCTTGCCTGCGGCAATGTCCGGCAGCCATCGCTGCTTCTGTTCCTCGCTGCCGGAGATGATGATCGGCAGTGCGCCGAGCGCCGTGCCGGCAAAACTCAGCGCGATGCCGCCACACGCCTTCGACAGTTCTTCGGTCACGATCACCATGTTCATGATCGGTGTCCCTTCAGGAATCCCTTCGTATTTCTCGTCAATGAAGACCCGAAAGAGGTCGGTCTGCGCCAGCACCTTCACCACCGGCCAGGGGAATTTGGCGTCGCGGTCGTATTCCGCCGCTATCGGGCGGATTTCCTTTTCGGCAATCTCGCGGGCGAGATCTCGAATGGCCCTTTGATATTCAGTGAATCCATAATCCATAAAGCTCCTTAGGAGTCAGAAGTCAGGAGTCAGAATGCAATTGAAACTAGAAGCTGGAAATTAGAAACTGGAATGTAACCAGTTTCCATTTTCAAATTTCTAATTTCTAATTCTTCAATTTCCAAGGGATTTCCGCTTTCCCGTCTCAGCGCGCGACATCACGCGACGCTTTCCAGGGGTTGCGGCGGTGGGGGCTGGGTTTCGAGGCCGCCGCCCCACAAGGATGGCCGAACCAGCCACGCCACGCCGCCGCGGAAGGCAAAGCGGCAGTAGTCATCAAGGTCCCCGGCCCGAAATGAACTAACGTCAATCTCTCCTTCGATGGAACCCGGCCCAGCGAGAACCTGCAACGCGTAAACCAGAGGCAAAACGCTCGCATTGACGTCACGCAGGGTGACCTCGATCCGATCGATGCGGGCGACAATTTCAAAATCTCCGTCGGAATAGAGTCCAGCCGTGCGATCCAAAAGTTCGCGGATGTCATCCGCCCCCGTGGGAATCCCCTCAAAACTGAACTTGCCGTTCAGCCGCTGATATGGCTCCGGAACAACCGCAACTGGCTGGCTGCGGTATTGTTCCCAACTCGCATGCGTATAGTCAGGTCGAGCCCAGGCAATCGATAAGAAACCACCTTTCGAGACCTTGAGCCTGACGTGCTGTCCTTTGACTTCATCCTGGTAGTAGAGGGTGCCTCCGGGAGCGTGGGCACGTTCGTCATCGGTGACCGCGCTAAGGAAATCAATCAGTTCCCCCGCAATCTCCGGAAGCGCGGGGCGGTCGTCAGGCTGGACATGGCGAACCTCCAGCGACACCGACTCAGGAACAAACTCCAGCCACGTCGCTTCCACATGTTCAAGCTTCTGCCGGGTTTCCTCGCTAAGGGTCCCCAGCTCCACCAGCCCCGAACAGCCCAAATGAGTGCGCATTTTCTCACTCCCTTCACCGATTCGAACAGACAAAGTGTCCTCAGCGTCAACCCCAGACTGAAAGATGGGCATTTTTGGGGCCGAAGGGACTCGACGTCTGCCGCAGAAAGATTCTGCCACAAGTGGAATCAAGAACATAGCGACTTGTTTGCGGCGGCGCGGCGTTAAGTTATCCTTAATCCTGGGTCATGAGAGTTCTAGCGACGGGCAGCCACCAGACTTGACTCGCTGGGAGCAAGTGTCACACTTCATACGACCCGGCGGAGAAACATTCAAATCGAGTTCCTGCTCGACCGGGAATTTCCAAAGGAGAGAAAATGAACAGAATGCTTCAGTTGTTGACCTTGATAGTTGTACCTTTATTTGCCCTCGCCGCGTCTGCGGGGGTTGACCAGTCAACGGCACAGCCTGTCACGATTGAGTATTACTACCGGCTGGCGCCCGGTGGGACCTCTGAGTGGCTGGCGCTGTACAAGAAGAATCACAATCCGCTTCTCAAGGAATTGATGAAAGAAGGACTGCTCAAGAGCGAGAAGCTTTACACCCGGCGCTTCCATGCCGAAAGCCCCGCCTGGGATTACAAAATAGTGATGATTTGGCGCGACTGGGCGGCCCTCGAAGAAGCGCACATCCGCGAGCCGGAAATTCTCAAGTCCCTCTATCCCAGCAAGGAAGATCATGACCAGCAGGAAAAACGCCGTTGGGAATTGACCGTCTCCCACTGGGACGACGTGCTGAGCGAAGTTTCCCTGGACTGAGAAATTGGGCGATTGAGTGACCGGCTGATACCGCGACATATGTGGCCACTCGGGTGCTGTGCAGCCCGAGGCCGTCGCGGGAGGTAAGAAGGGTAAGATTACCGTATTGACATACGGCACTCAATACGGCATCATGCTGACGTGGCCAAAGCGCGAATGAAAAAGCTGACAATACTTGTCCCTGAGGACCTTCTTCGAAGAGCCCAGAGGGCAACAAAGAGTGGGGCGACGCCCACGGTGCGCAAGGGTTTGGAGCTTCTGGCAGCCCACGACGTTTATGACCGACTGCTCGCTTTAGAGGGAAAAGTCAAATTCGGCCTCACCTGGCAGGAAATGCGAGGAGAAGAATGATCTGTGCCGACACCAGTTCCCTCGTGGCTCTGCTGCACGGGGAACTTGGAGGCGACGTCGACTTGGTTCGACAGGCTCTGCGCGATCGATTGCTGTGTATCTCGCCCATCTCAGTCACAGAGCTGCTGAGCGACCCTGATCCTACACCCTCTCTCGAGGACCTGGTGGTCAAGATACCGCAATTAGAAATCCATCCGGGATACTGGGAGCGTGCAGGAATGCTTCGAGCCAGAATGTTCCGCCGCCAAGTCCGGCCGAAGGTTGCGGATACTCTGATCGCTCAAAGCTGCCTCGATCACGGCGTACCCCTGGTTACCCGCGACCGGGATTTTTCGTGTTTTCAGAAGTTCGCCGGCCTGCGCGTTTTGGCGATTGGGGATCTCCAGCAGTGACTGGGCCAGGAAACCACTTTTCGCGCCAAGTGCCGCCCTTACTTCTTTCGTGGAGGCTGCGAGGGCCGCATCTCAATGCGGCTGGCGAGCGTCGACGTGGGATACGTGTAGAGGTCAACCACCGCCTTGGCGATGTCCTCGCCGGAAAGCTTCCATTCCGCTCGGGACCTGTTGCCTGGCGCTCCCCCGAAGCCAGTATCCACGCTTCCGGGCATGATGTAGCTCACACGAATGCCGTCGTAGCGGACGTCTTGCATCATGGCCTCGCTGAATCCATTCACCCCGAACTTCGAGGCGTTGTAGGCGCTCCCGCCCGGGAAAGGATTCACGCCGGCAAGACTCGAAATATTGAAGATGTATCCGCCCCCTCGCGTGCGCATAATGGGGATGGCCTCGCGGCAACAGTAGAAGACACCCGACAAGTTGGTGTGAATCGTGGCATCCCATTCCGCCGGCGTGAGCTGGTCCACCGGCTTCATGATTCCGATTCCCGCGTTGTTCACAAGCACGTCGAGCCCTCCGAAATGCTCAGCGGCAGTGTGGATCAGTCTTCGGCAGTCCTCATAGCGGCCCACATCCGCCCCCATGCCTTCAACTCGGGCCTCGCCATGCTTACGCAATTCTTCCAGCGACTGCTTTAGAATTCGCACCTCGCGCGCGCAAATGTAAACGCTCGCACCTTCTTTGAGAAGCCTTTCGGCGATGCAATAACCGATTCCGCGCGATCCGCCGGTGACCACCGCAACTTTGCCTTTCAGCTCGTTTGCCATCAAGAAACCTCCCCTTCTGGATGTAGGAAACTAATAGATTAAACCATGGGGCGGACTGTGGGCAACTACATGGTCCGGGCAAAAGTGGGTGGAGCCGTCAGGGGAGAAGCTCATTCCGGGAACGCCCGAAAAGTGAGATTGCCGCAATTCCGTGCACGCCAGCTCTAATCCTACGAAGGGCATAACATTGCCTTCAGGCTTGCCTCATTCTCATGCACCACCTGCGCGGCCTTCGCACGAGACCAGCTCCCGGTGCGCCAGTCAAACGGCTGGAGGGGTCCCCAACGTTTCAGGACGCCGGATGCCACGGTGCAGCGGTCCTGTGGGTTCAGATCCGGGAGGGCTGCCACAAGTTCCGGCACGGCGTCTGCGCTGAGCCGGGCTGCATAACGAGCATCAAAAGAGCGTCCCGCTTTGGCCCGTGCGAGATTGGTGCGAGCAATGAGCGCGTCCGGATTGAGCGCCTGAAGGACAATAATCAGTAAGAAACCCGCCACCATCGCTCCGAAGGCAAAACGCTCGCGGCGCCCGCCCAAAACGGTGATTGCGAACCAGAGGAACACCACCACAAGCCAGCCCATAAACGCGGTTGGATACAAGCGTTGCTCCGTGAGGCCATATTCAGCCTGATAAAGACGCATGCGTTGGAATGCAGAAGCTATAATCACAAACAGCAGCAGGATTTGGACGCCTGCCAGAACCCTGAAAACTCGCTCACCCTTTGGGCCACTCCGGGCAATCAGCCAATGTATGAGGAGGAGAAGCGGGAGCAGCAGCGCGGCCACGGCCACCAGCTCAAAGAAGCCTCCACGCGCATATTCGGCATAAGTCAGGCCGGTGGTCGCCTGGACTAGTGCGGAGCCGCCAAAGAAATAACGGACCTGCACGAGTACGAAGGCAAGGAACAGAAGGTCGAGCGCACTCAGCGCCACGGCAACCTCGATTATGCCCAACGAGAAGGAAGGGACGCCTTTCTCCTTTATCACTGATATCTCCTTGCCCCATAGCATGCCGCGCAGGTATCCACCGACACACCAGGCAAAAAAGGCGGTTACAAAGAAGTGGGTAAAAACTCGCTGGAAGTTCAACCGGAAGGTTCTCCTGACGATGTTGTCGAACACCGCGTCCGCACCCATGAACAGCGCGCCAAATATGAGTAGGAAGGGAAGAGCGAATAGAGCTCCGCGCACCACCGCCATGGCGCGCCGCGATCCGCGATTGCCGAGTAGCTTCTTCCACTCGGCCTCCCCGAATAGGACTGGCAGCAATCCAAAGGCAGCGTTGAGCCCGGCAACAGCCGCTCCGAGGGCGTACTCAACAAGGCCGGCAAGGCGAACCCGGCCCCCTTGTGCCCGCAAGATCACCAGAGATAGCGCCGTGAGGGCCGCCAAAAGGCTCAGCATTTTCAATACGGGCGAATCATGCCAAGCGAGACCAAGGGCGAAAACGGCCACCACTACGAGCAACCACTGGCCGCCTCCGGAAAAAGTTTCTCCCTTCCAGCGGGCGTGAAATGTGATGACAGCACAAAGCGCCGTCATCCAGATCAGAAGGTTGAGACCCCAGGGCATAGCCCGCAGCAGTGCGTCCGCGAGTATACCCATAACCAGCGCCGTTCCAAGCACACTTAGTTCCAACCGCCCCTTGCTCAACATCGTCAGCCTATCCTCCGTGGTGAAGTTCTGGTCTGAATTTATGGTGACCTGTCTGGAATCGCCGATCGTCGATTTTCGATTGCCGATTGGCAGCAAGGTAATTCGCCACACCGCTTTTTCAATCGACAATCAACAATCATCAATCGGCAATCACAGGCGGCGTCACGCTCCGGCGGGGACAGTCTCCGGCACGCGCCCGAAGCGGCGGTAGCGGCAACGGAACTCGCGCACCGCGGCCTCGAGGCCGGCGGCGTCAAAGTCCGGCCACAAACGGTCCGTGAAAATAAGTTCCGCGTAAGCACACTCCCAGAGCATGAAGTCGCTCAAGCGTTGCTCGCCGCCGGTGCGAATCAGAAGGTCGAGGTCGGGGACAGGCCCCCGGCCGAAGTCGCCCGCGGCGAGCAAGCGCGCAAACTCTGCTGGCGTCGTTTGCTCAGAGTTTCCGAGCCATTGCGCCGCACAAAAAATGGCGTCGCGAGCCGAATAATCAATCGCCAGACGCAGGTGCAACTGCCGGCCCTCGCACGTTGCGGCTTCGGCAGCTTCCACAGCGGTGACCAGCGAGGGCTCGAGCCGATCGCGCCGCCCGATAACGTTGGTCCTTATTCCGGCGCCCACCCAATCGGCGACCGATGAGCGCAGGAACTCTTCAAAAATGCTCATAAGCTCCCGGACTTCACACGCAGGACGTTGCCAGTTATCTGAGGAGAAAGCGTGCAGCGTCAGTGTCCCGATCCCCAAGCCGGGCGCAGCCTGCACCGTGCGGCGAACAGCTTTCACGCCCTCGAGGTGTCCCGCGCTGCGCGACAGGCCTCGAGCGCCCGCCCAACGCCCGCTTCCGTCCATAATGATGGCCGCATGGATTCGGCGGCCGCAGTCGCCGCCCTTGTCGGCGACGCCATGCGGCAAGACAAGTGAAGAGTGACGGGACAAGCGATCAGGGACATCGGACATCTTTGCTATCATGCTCACCTGCTTTCCAAAGGACTTTACCATGCAAAGCACTCGCGCAAAAAAATTGGCCCGCTGCTTACCTGGAACGCATGGATTGGATCAACGCTTCCATGTGATCCAGGTAGCGCTCGAGCGCCCTCTGGCCGGTTAGGGTGAGCCGGTAGACGGTTTTCGGCAGGCGCCCCACGAAATATTTCTCACAGATAACGTACTCCGCTTCCTCGAGCTTGCGCGCGTGCACGCTCAGGTTACCATCGGTGGTCTTCAGCAATTTTTTGAGCTCGTTGAAGCTGAGCGATTCGTTCACTGCCAGGGCGCTCACCATGCCGAGGCGAATGCGTTCGTGGATCAGGCGGTCCAGTTCGGGGGGCGCGCCCAACGGCGCTTTACTGCGCCATCGCTGCACATCCCGCGCCGGCCCGCTGGCGCCTGCAACACGGCCCGCGGCGCTTAAAATCTGTCTAGCCACCGTACCTCCTTGCAATAATCAACCCGAAAATGATGTGAAGCCCACCGAAACCCGCTGCCATGATCGAGTTGGCCCAGTTAAAAGGACAGAACAGTGCCCCAGTTCCCGCCAACATGAAGCATAGACCCATGATCGGGACGACCTTTACGGAATACGCCCCGGCCGTCACCACACCAGCCCCGTAAAGCAGAAGCCAAAGGCCGGGCAGCAGGTTGAATACACCTGCGTGGTAAATCACCATGCTGAGCACAGCCGCCGCCAGCATGGGGGGAGACAGGCCCAGTACAAACTTCCGGCCAGGCCTTGAAAGCAGGGGTGTCTGAACCTTCCGCGCCTTCCAGAAAATAGCCGACGCGCCCACCGCAAATGCGCAAAGGGCTTCGAACCCCCACACCCCAACCCACCACTCCACTTGCGGGCGGAGCGCGGCTACAACCGCAGCGGCCAACGCCGTGATCCCTATCGTCACCCCGCCCCATCCCGGGACGGCGGTGAACGAAGCCGCGCTTTCCATGGTCTCGCGGATGAAACGCAGATCGTCAATGGCGTGCGTTGACATGGGCGCTGGCCTGGAACGTCGTGAGCGGGCTGGACCCGTACATGCCATAAGGGCTTTATACCGGGCGTGGGCTGCCTTGTCAAGTACTTTGTGATGCAAAGTTATGGAACCTGTCAAGCATCATTTCCGGCATTCATGAGAAGAACCAGGCTTGAGCTTCAGAAGAGCTGGAATGAACCAGGAGGCCGGTTAGGATTCGGGGCAAAAACTCAAGTCATGCCACTTTCAAATAAAGAGCTATGTACCTTGACGGCGCTGCCAACACCACCTGTGTGGCGCCGTCTTTCGACACCACTTCGAGTTCCTTCTCCTTTGGCCATACGAGGCGCGCTCCCGACACTTTAAGCCTGGCAGGATCCACCTTGATGATCACCTGCGGCGCTGGCCGGTATTCTCCCTTGGTTACCAACTCGATGGTGTTCAGGACCTGCACCAGGATGAACTTCTCGCTTGCATCCCGGAAAAATGTGCCATGGACATATTCGGAAAACGGTTCCGGACGCAGCTCCGCAATCGGGCGGCGCACCAGTTGCCGCATTAAGTCGGGAATCCACCTCTGGATCCAAAACGGCCGCCAATTCATGGCACGAAAGATCGGGGCGCCGATATACAGGGCTTGACCCTTTCCAAATTTGTTGTAAGTCACCGCCGGCCCTCCCACTTTTTCTCCCGGCGGAGGAGGACCCCAATTGAACCACTTGTGATGCGGCAAGTCTTCCACCATGAACGGCAGGCGATAATGCATCACCTTTTCGGCCGTGGCGAGCTTCAGGCGGAGGAAAGGCCCCGGCAGTCCCACCGCGCTTACTTCCAGGATCTTAGCCAGAGGGTGGCCGGAGGATTCAAGATACGTGGCGGTAACACCTTCCTTCACTTTGCCTTCCGCATTGATGGCGTACTTCTGCTCCTCCGATACGAAGTCCACCCCAAAGACGTCCGCCAGTGGGAAGTTCGGCCGGGAACGGAAATGCTCGTCTAACAAGCCACACCGATAACTGCCGATCAACGCGCCGCCTTGTTTAACCCACTGCCTGATGATTTCCGCCTGCGCATCTGAAAGCACCTCGATCTCGGGGAGAACCAGCGTTTCGAATTGCTTCAACTCTTCCTCGGTAAGGCGAAATTCCGGAAGGCTTTCAACCGGCCTCCCGGCATACGTCAAAGTCTCGAGAGCCCCCACGTTGGACCTGCGGAAGTCCACCGGCCGCTTTTGAGCATCGAGTTGCTTCCCCGTGGCTGCGCTGTAAAGCATGGCAGTGCTGTACAGCGGCTGAAGGCCCGTCAGGAGGGCATCCACATTCCGAACGTCCTCCCAGGTCTCCTTAGCGACCTGGAACCATCGCTTCGAGAAACCTTGCCCATCCAGGCCACTGATGATGGGCGCGTTCCCTACAAAAAAGGTTCGCGCGTTCTGCACGATCAGCGCATCGGCCTGAACACGCGGGATGGATCCCGGGTAAGTGTCCAAATAGCCCTGCTGGGTGAAGATTCCGGCCTGGTAATAAGGCCGCCCCCAGCCCCGCATGAGAATGGACCCCAGCGCGATACCCGTAGGGCAAGGAAGAGGTTCGGCATAGATGAAACTCACTTTCTGCATTATTTCATCAGGAAAATCCTGCGGGCCGCCGTTCAAAGAGATAATCACGTTCGGCCGATGCTTCCTGGCGGTGCTGATAATTTCATCCAGCATGTCCACCATGGATCGCTTTTGATGCCAATGGTAGCGCCGCTCCCAACCCTCCCGAGTTCGGAAGCCTTCGCGATAAGGGTCACCCGGATGCTCCTGGTTCCAGGCTTCCTCGGTGTATTTGCAGAAGCAGAAAGGATCGTGCCCGTCCGAGTGGTAGAGCACGAACTGAATCCCGAAAATATCAAGGAACAACTCGTCGACCTCGTAACGCGAAAATATCTCCTCCATCATGCCCAGAACATATTGGCGATAAGGGCTATCCAGGCAGGTCACGAGCCAGCGAAGATTCTGTTGTTCGCCCTTTTCATTTACCCAGCCCCAATCCGGATGGCTCAGAACGCACTGGTTGTTGAACTGCAGGCTGTAGTAACCGAGCACAGACATGCCCAGTTTACGGGCCATAGCCACTTCATTCCCGAATAAATCCCCCTGGAGGTGAGGATGGCGAACTGCGGTGTGGCTGGGAAAGAACGCATAGCCCCAGTGATCCTGGGAGTAAAACATCATGCTTTCGGCGCCCGAATCACGAGCCGCTTTCACGGCGGCTTCCCAGTTGATATCGAACTTCTCCTCGGGAGGCGTGTGGAATTCCCACTCCATGGTGCGGTATGTCTTCATGGGTGAGATGATGCCTTGCTTTTCATGTGCGGCGCGCAATCGGGGAAGGCTCGGGAAATCGTCCTTTTCGCCGCCCGCAGCGACGCTTGGTAGAAGCGCGCCAACTCCGTATCCGGCGCCCAGGACTTTGAGGAAGCGCCGGCGGCTTGGAGCGTAATCCGATGGCTCACTTTGAAGCATTCCAGTTTCCCCCTCGAATCGCGAATTCCCTCTATAAAGGCGTGGGTGCCGTCAAGAGACACCCGCGCTTGCCGGTTAGCGGGACAATTTGATGTTGTAGCGGCGACTTTTTCCGTCATCTGACAGACCAAATGGCGGCGTCCCGATAAGATCGGGACAGGTTCCGCCGCCTCTACATCAAAATGACCTGCTACCGCTGGCTGCGCAGAGTGCAGCTCTGCGCTTCAGCATGCTATACTAATCCTGGTGATGCCGACCTCCAAACGCCATTTTGCGCCCGGACAACTGCAATTCCTCACCAGCAGCACTTATCGCCGTGCCGCGCTTTTTGAGAGTGATCGGTTCCGCTGCAGCTTTGTCGAAGCCCTCCGCCAGCTTCGCATCGAGATGGGCTGTCCGTTCGGCGTGGGCAGCGAGAAGAAACGACTGGAGAAGCTAAACTACATCCACGGCAACCCGGTGAAGTGCGGCTTGGTGGCTTCGCCCGAGCAAAGGCCGTGGTCGAGCTTCCCTGTGGGCCGCAGAGTTGCCCTCTGCGCCAGCCTGCGCCGAGTTTCCGCCCGGATTCTGATTCCCGTCCAAGGGTGAAAGGAGCCTGCATGGCAGGACGACAGCGAACGACTTTTCAGAAGCGACAAAAAGAGGTCAAGCGCCTGGAGAAGCAGAAAATGAAGGCCGATAAACGCGCCACTCGGCGGCTGGAGCGCTCTCAGAACCGAGCGCCGGAGGAGCCGGGGACCCTCGAGATTCCTCCGCCTCCTTTGGAGCCCGAGTTGAACCAGCCCTGAGGAGACGGTCTGTCGCGCCGGGCAATAGTTAGCCCGCACCGGCTCTGCTGTTCCGTGGCCCCTACGCCCGCGTACACATTGAGTGGCGCAACGCGGCGGAGCCGCAACCGAGCGTCTTTTGTGGGTCCGAGTTCGATGTGGATGCCCTTCATGCCGGCGAAGCCGCCCTTGGAGTGCGGTAGCAGCAGCTACCGCCTTCCGCCATTGATTCATCCCGCAATCGCGCCAGAGCTAGAGCCAGAAAGGCGGTAGCTGCTGCTACCGCACTCCAAGGCGCTTCGCGCCAGCTCAGGCCATGACTTGTCATAAATGGACAGGAGATGTCGCCCCACTCAAGTCGCAAAATGTTTGCTGAAAAAACAAGAAATTATGACCTTGCCCTTCGTGTCGGCAACCCCTGGCCCTCTGAAAGGCCTCCCCGCTATCCAGGGCGCAGTCCCGCCGACGCGGGATCAATCGGCGCATACATACAAACCAATGTATGCGCCACCCGCGGCCGTTGCCCGCAGCTAAAACGGGACTCTCTGTTTCCTCCGTGCCTTTCAAGCCTCAACACAGAGCACACGGAGCATCTCAGTGACCTCTGTGTTGAAGCTCGTCTGGGCACGGAGGACACGGAGGCAATGCTGACACGAGGAGAAATCTCCGCGGCGCGAAAAGAAATTTGGGATTTGTAGTACAGGGTGCTTTTCCCATTCGCGCCGGCCTCGACAACCAATCTGCCGCCGGAATCAAGCTTCAGGCCCTTCTCCATGCGTGACGGGGTTTAGCGCTGGCTCCCGAGCGCGGGCGCGGCTCCCGGTTTGAGGTGCTGGTCAAAGAAATCAGAAGCCGCATGATAAGCCGCCAGCCAGGTGCGATGCCGCAAGAAATCGTGAATCTCGTCCGGAAAGACGAGTTGTTGGAATTCCACCCCCTGTTTCCGCAACGCCTCCACGAGGCGGACCATCTCCGTGAAGGGAACGTTGCGGTCATCATCCCCCTGGACCAGCAACACCGGGGAGCGCCACGTCTTGACGGAGGCCAGCGGCGAGGACTCCCATGCCAATCGCGCCGCGTCAGGCCGCGCTGCGGGATCGTAGGAGGGAACCCAGTTCTGGATTTCGAGGTCCCAGTCGTGCACGCCGTGCAGGTCAACGCCGCAGGCGAATAGCTCGGAGGCTCGGGCCAATCCGAGGGCCGTCAAATATCCGCCGTAAGATCCGCCCCACAGGCCGATGTGATTCGGATCCACCTCGGGGCGCAGGCGCAAGTAGAGGCCGGCGCCCTCGACATCGTTAAACTCGCTCGCCCCGGTGGCCCCGTAGTCGAGCGCCTCGCGAAAGTCCAGCCCGTAGCCGATGCCGCTGCGGTAGTTGACCGAGAGGACCACGTAACCGTGGCCGGCGAGATACTGGTTAAAGGCATAGGCGTTGTGATAGTAGTCCATATAATGCCAGCCAAGCAGCATCTGGCGCCGCGAACCGCCGTGAAAGAACACTACGGCCGGGCGCCGCTGCCCGGAGGCCCCGTCCTTAGGGAGAAAAAGCTGCGCGTGGATGCGTAGCCCGTCAGCGGCGGGAAAAATCACTTGCTGCGGGGTAACGAGATCAGCGGCGGGAAAATCGGCGGGAAGCGATTCGGGAGCGAGGTCGCGAATTCCGCCCGAGTTAGCCAGAATTGCCGGCCGAGCCGGTCGCTGGGCGTCGGAATGGAGCAGGGCAACGGTGGCGCCGTCGCTCATCATCACCGGTGACCATTCAATTCCTTCACCCTTGGTAAGCGGGGTAGGATGGTCGCCCGTGACCGCCTCGCGCCACAGATGGCGCCGGTCGACGTCATCCTGGTTCGAGGCGAAAATCAACTGGCGGCGATCGGGACTGAGGGAAACGAACTCCACTTCGAAATCGCCGGGCGTGAGGAGCTTTGGCGTGCCGCCCGCAACGGGAACAGAATAAAGATGAGTCCAGCCGTCGCGCTCCCAGGGAAACACCAGGCTATCGCCGGCGCCCCAGAAGATCCGATGCTCGGCCACAATTCCGCGAAAGACGCTGCCGCGGCCGGCTTCGGCGCGCCAAACCTCGTGACCCTGACCGGTGGCAGCGTCGGCCACTCGGATCGACCACGGCTGGCCGGCGCGTTTGGGGCCGAAGATAAGGTCGTCGCGTGAAGAGGGAAGGTGCAGGAAGGCAACCTGCCTGCTGTCCGGCGACCAGACGGGCTCGGAATCCTGGTCAACGCTCGGATCGAGATACTGGAGGCTCTTGCCCTCCAGGTTGTACACGCCCACGAAGCTGTGATCTCCACGGCGGCTCACGAAAGCGAGGCGCGATCCGTCGGGCGACCAACGGAGCGAGCTGCCTTTGCCCTTGTCGTGGATCAACTGTTCGGGCTTGGCGGCTTCGGCCAGTTTGACCAGCCACACCTGGTCCTTGTAGACGTACGCCACGCTATCGCCATGCGGAGAAACCGCCGGAGAATGCCCCTCGGCGAGCTTGCGCGGCGTGCCACCGTCGAGTGAGACAACCCAAAAGTCCTGTTCGACACCCTCGGGTGCGCTCGCCGGGTTGGGGTAGGCGCCGCCATTCTCGAAGTCGCCCCCACGACCATAGACTATCGCCCGGCCGTCGGGAGTCCAAGTGAGCTCCGCGATCTCCTGGCCGTCGTCTTGGGTGTACCGGGTGAGTTGCCGAGACTGGTAGCCTCCGCGGCCGTCTGGCTCAGCCACCCAGATGTTGCGAACGCCGCGCGCGTCGAATACCCAAGCCACCCTGCCGCCCGACGGGGAAGCCACGAGCTCGGTTGGGAATGCAGAGCTCAACACCTGTTCCAGCGTGAAGGAGCCTCGCGCGGCAGGGACGCCCCCAAGGACGAAAACCATAAAGACAGCGGCCAGCAATCTTCTGCCAGGGCGTATGACCACGATTATTCCTCCTTGTGCGGCGTCCGTGGCCGCCTGGCCCAAATGCTACTGGACCTCGCCTGGAAAGTAAATGGCGGCGGCTTCCGGGCGCTGCGTGAGTCGCGGCGGATTAACGGATTGGCTTCGAGACCGGTTTCCATTTTCTCGTCGTTGATACGTCGGCCGACGCCCCGATAGATCGGGGCGCTTCAGCAAGCTTTCAGTCCCCGAAAAGCGTATACTCGTATCACCATAGCCGTCCAAAGGTCCAACTCGGGACTCGGTCAGTTGCAGTCTATCACTTCGAGCACGTACCGTCGCACGAAGCTCTCGGATTGTAACCGCCTCCCTCTCGACTTCGCCCAGCCCCTTGGGGACATTCGCCGGCTTTCTGCTGTTCGGCGGCGTCTTGGTGCCCGAGCCGCTTTGTCTACTCGGGAAGCTCGCGCTGGCCTGAACCGGCCGAGAACACCACCTGCTTCAGGCAAGGAAAAAACTCTTGACGGGCTACGCTTATTATGATAGCCTAGGATATGATGCCTGGGTGTTCTGCCACGACCGTGAAGGACTCATGGATGACTCCTTCATCCCTCTCTCAGTGCCGACAACATGTCACCGCCTACGCTTTGCTACAACAGTAGTAACTTTAAAAAACGACGGACCGACGCGCGAATGTCTATGAAAACAAAGGACCGCCATGGAAAACTCGCGGCCGAAGCGGGAATGTGTATGAAAAAAAGGCACTTATCCCTCAACTCCGGGAATGTCATTGAAAAAACAGGTGGTTAGCCCGTTGCGGAAAGATCGAATATGCTTCCCAAAGGGGATCGAGCCCCTTTGTGCCGGAACCCAAGAGGAGGCTCACCGCGGAGACACACGGAAGGCGCCACAAGAGCTCTGGAGTGCGGCAGCTTGCTGCCGCTTTTCTCCTGCGAGCTTGCTCGCGTTTCACCGCTCCGAGTGCCGCGCTCCTGTGCGCGGCCAGCAAGCTGGTCCCGCAGAGCGGGAAAAGCGGCAGCAAGCTGCCGCACTCCAAAGCACATGGATGCCGCAAATGGTCGTGGTTTGGTATACTGCGGTAGTGCTATTTTTGGACACGGCGGGGGGCTGCTTTGGGGGATTTCCACAGCTCCAGCCGCCGCGTTCACAGGGGTTTTGCTTATGACTCCAGTTCGCCTGACCTTGTTAGTGAAAGCGGCGGGTTGCGCCGCCAAGTTGAGTCCGAGTATTTTGGACCGCGTGCTGGCCAAGCTGCCGAGACAATCCGATGCCAATGTCCTGGTGGGCTTCGACACCAATGACGACGCCGGAGTGTACCAACTCGCCCAGGACCTGGCGCTGGTTCAGACGGTGGATTTCTTCACCCCTATCGTGGATGATCCCTTCACCTTCGGCCAAATCGCGGCAGCCAATGCCCTGAGCGACGTTTACGCCATGGGTGGCCGACCCATCTCCGCGCTCTCCATCGTGGGCTTCCCCAACAAAGAAGAGGGCATCGAGATACTGGAGGTGATCCTGCGAGGCGGGCTCGCCAAAATGCAGGAGGCCGGTTGCGCGGTGATCGGCGGCCACTCGATCGGCGACGAAGAAATCAAGTTCGGTTATGCAGTCACCGGCCTCGTCCACCCGCAGCGCATTCTCACCAATTCTGCCGCGCGACCGGGCGACCAACTGGTCTTGACCAAGCGCCTGGGCACCGGAATCATCAGCACGGCGCTCAAGAAAGGACGGGCCAGCAAGCCAGCGGTGGAGGCCGCAAGCGAATCCATGTGCGCGCTGAATCGCGCTGCAAGTGAAGTCGCTCTGCAATTTGACGTGCATTCGGCCACCGATATCACTGGATTCAGCTTACTGGGCCACGCCCGGGAGATGGCTGTAGGAAGCAAGGTGAGCCTGGTGATTGACCCGACTAAGGTTGAATTCCTGCCGGACGCAGTTGAGTATTCGCGGGGTGGCTTTCTGCCCGGCGGCCTAAGAAGGAATATGGACTTCATCGGAAGTTGCGTTGAGTTTGTGAGCAGCATTCCGGATGAGGTCCGGAACCTGCTGTTTGATCCCCAGACCTCGGGAGGGTTGTTGTTTTCCGTCTCTGCCCAAGACGCTCCCAGACTTGTCGAGGCCCTCCAAGCTCTACCAATCCCCGCGCAAGCTATTGGCGAAGTCGTCGAGAAGACGCATCCGCTCATTCTGGTTCGGTAACATGACGCTCTATGAAACACTGGGCTTCAAGCGTATTGAGCCCTATTATCACAATCCCGTGCAGGGCGCGATTTTTGTGGAGTTGAGACTTTAGCTGGAACCGTACCTCCTGAAGAAATGGCCTTTTCGGCAATATTGCGCCCTTCCAAGACAAGGGTTAAGATGGCTGCCATGAAGAAGCGCATACCCAGTCAATTGATTCTCGCGATTTCAATCCTGATTATCGGCGCCGGTCTCGCAGGGGGCGAATACCTGCTGGTGAAGTGGTATCCAGGCCACCATCAGCGGATCAGCGAGGAAACCCTGAAGCAGCGTCCCTTCCACAACGATTCGCTTGGAATTGATATTCAAATCGCAGACGGACTCTACGGGAACGTCGAGACCTTCCCGGGTGGAGTGAAGATCAGTCGCTCCGCATTCTGGAGTATCGGCCCTTCGCTCACTATCACTTCTCAGCCCAACCCCGACCAGACCTGGGAGTTTTCTCCGGAAGTTCTGGCGAAATGGGAGACCAGGGGCACGGTCGAGGACCTTCCGGTCTATCATCTCGAACATACGAAGATTAATAATCGTGATGCTATGATAATTCGCCAGCTCAAGGGCCGCTTCATGCACTTGACGGCGAGAATCATCTCCCGAGCCCAGATCATCGAGGCAGATTGCTCCCCCGGAAGCGAAGATGAGGCTCTCTACCTGCAGGCGTGCGACGAGGCGCTGCGCACCATAAAAGTGGCCGGGGCTGAGCCGCCGCCGCAACCACTCTCCACGCCGGGCGTCGTGGAGCTCCCGCAGGCCGTAAAGATCAAGTGACAGGCTTATTACTCTGGGCGCAGTATGGAGAGCACGCATGCAAAAGTGGGAAGATGTGGAAGGCAACCTCGCTTCGGCGCGAGGCTTCCGGGGCGCGGCGGTTGCCGCAGGAATCAAGAAGAAGCGGGGCGAGTTGGACTTGGCTTTGCTCGCCTGCGACGCGCCCGCCGCCACCGCTGCCGGCCTGTTTACCACCAACCTGGTGGCGGCGGCCCCGGTAATTCTCTCACGGCAGAGCCTTACGGAAAGCCGCGGGCGCTGCCGCGCGGTGCTGGTGAACTCCGGCAATGCCAACGCCTGCACGGGCCGCAAGGGCATGCAGATGGCGAGGGAGAGCGCGCGCGCGGCGGCCAAGCTATTGGGCCTGCAACCTGCGCAAGTTCTGGTGGCCTCCACGGGCGTCATCGGGGTGCCGCTCGAGCTTGGCCTGGTCACGAATTCACTTCCTACCCTCGTCGAACGTCTCTCCATTGAAAACGCCTCGGCGGTCGCACGCGCCATCATGACCACCGACACTTTCCCCAAGTCATGCGTCCTCCGCTCGGAGGTGGGGGGAAAACCCGTGCACTTGGCGGGAATCGCCAAGGGCTCCGGGATGATCCATCCGCGCATGGCCACCCTGCTTTCCTTTCTCACCACCGATGCGCTCATCGGCCCGCGCACACTCTTCAACTTGCTGCGGACGGCCGTGGATGCCTCTTTTAATCGCGTCACCGTGGATGGAGATACCTCCACGAATGATACCGTTGTGGCGTTGGCCAGCGGCGTCACCGGCGTCGGCGTGCGCCCCGGCAATGCAAGCTGGGCGTGGTTCCTCGAGGGACTTACGCAGCTCTGCCAGACGCTGGCCAAGATGATAGCCACGGACGGAGAGGGCGCCAAGAAACTGGTGATCGTCGAGGTGCAGGGGGCCAGAAAACCTTCCGACGCAGAACGGATTGCGCGCGCCATCGCGAACTCACCGCTGGTCAAGACCGCCATCGCCGGAAGCGATCCCAACTGGGGCCGCATCATTTGCGCGGCGGGTTATTCCGGCGCGATCTTCGACCCCAACAAAGTGGATATTCGCGTCAACGACCTGGTGCTATGCCGGGACGGGGTGGATGCGGGATTCGACGAAGCCTCCGCACGAAAGGAGCTTGACCGGAAGGAAATGACCCTCCGGCTTGACCTCCACCAAGGCAGAGCCTCTGCCCATATCTGGACCTGCGACCTGACACACGACTACATCACCATTAACGCCTCGTATCGAACCTGAGCCGCGGCTGGCGTGTTGTTGGGGGCTTCACAGTCTACGGAAAAACCCGTTGGGACTCAGGATGACAACCGTGGAGCGTTCTTCCCCGGCCAGTGAAGCCCCGCCCTTCCAGCAGTTCCCAAACTTCGTCCCAACGTGGTCTGAAAATCCGGGTTAGCGCCTCCCCATTTATCAACCCGAAGAGGAATATGGCGTTCATGCCAACCCAAGCTCCATGTGAAACAGGAGGCCGATAATGCAGGAAACGCTTTCGCGAGGCAAGTGCTTCAAGGCGGCAAGAATCGACGGGACTGCGGCCGCGGGTCCGGCTGCACCCGCAAGGGGGGAGTCATCCATGGTTTCCCGGAGGACCTTCCTTCGCCGTTCGGCAGGGACACTCGGGGCGCTGCTGGCCGCGCCGGCGGCAACGCCCGGCTCGAACCCGCAGACCACAACCGAGCTTGTGCAGGGCCGCCTCCCCGACGGCCTCTACGTCGGCTTGGAACTGCCCTCTCAAAATCCCATGCCTGCCTGCGTAATGGAAGGATTGAGGGATATCGGTCTTAACTATGCCAATTTTTATACGGCCTCCAGCGTGGGCGATTACGTGACTGTCGAGCAGATCTCGGAGGCCGCTCAGCAGGCCGTGGCGAAATCCATGGTCGAGCAGTGCGAACAGGCGGGTTTTCATTTCTCCCCGGCAGTCCACTGGAAGGAGATACCCGAAAGCACCTTGGCGTTTTATGGCAAAAATCCCTCCTGCCAGGATGTCGTGATGGACGAGGGAGAACACGTCCGACAATTGAATTGGCGTCCCTACGGAGCCAAGTTTGGGATCGAGCCGTGGGCAAAAGTGGATGGACTCTCCCTCCCGGAAGCTTACGCGCGAACCCTCGACGGCCTTCGCCGAACTCGCCAGCACTACAGACGCTTTGGCCTGGACACCATGATCACGTGTGTGTGGCCGGTGATGTTCCATACCATCGCGCGTGCCGGATGCGGTGTGTGTGCGAAAGTGATGGGGATGTCGTACTCGCCGGTTGCGGTCGCCATTGCTTTGGGCGCCGCGCAACAGTATCAGACGAAATTCTGGATCGATCTGGAAATGTGGAGCCAGGGTAGTGGCGACGCCCTGCCCGGCCATAGCCCGGAGGAGTTCCGCTCGAATCTGCTGCTGGCTTATGGGATGGGAGTCGACCACATCTACATCGAGGGCGCCGGTTGGAACTCGCTGCCCGCCGGCGCGCAAGGCGTTCCCTGGAACCTGGTGAGCTACCATTCCCAACAGCATTTTCGCCTCACCGAATACGGAAAGATTTTACGCTGGTTTTGCCGGGAGTACGTGCCTGCTCATCCTCGCTCCTACACGTTTCGGGAAGTGACGCCGGAGATTGTTATCGTTCGCTTCCCTGACACCTGCTGGGGGCAACGCTATTCGGGCTGGCCTGACCACCTTTACGGCGCCGACAACTTGCACTCCGACGCCACAACCGAGGCTTGGTTTAAGATCTGGGATCTGCTCACGCATGGGTTCACCGGCTCGGATGGCATTACGTATGAAAAGCGGCGGATTGCCATGCAATTGAAGCCTACGAACAAGGACTACTCCCCCGTGCCGGAAAACGTCGCGGTCCATCCGTTTTTCACGCCGCTCAATAATGTGGTGGTTTATGACCACCTGGTCGGCGAGTCGCTGTTGGGGACCGCCCGGCTGATTTTTCTTACCGGAATTAGCGTGAGCTCCGGCACGTTGCAAGCTATCGCGAAGCGGGTTCGAGAGGGAGCTATCTGTGTGGCGCTCCGGTCTCTGGCCGGGACGCTGTTCCCGGATAAGAGCGCCGGCGGCACGACGACCACGCTGAGCGGCCTCGGGAAATGGGTGATCACCGACGACTTCGGTGACCCGGCGGTTCGCGCTCAGATCGAACCGTTCCTGGGAGATCCGCGGGAAATCCGCTACCGGTTTGGCAAGCACGAACTCAGGCTTCGCGGCGTGGAGGGAGACCCCAATCGCATTCGAATTGAGGCTTGAACTGTACCACTACCTGTCCGCAACGTAAGTGGGGAAGACGCATTCAGTCTGCTATAATCATCCCTGGTAGCGGCGTTGCCCTGCGCATTCCTCCTGAATCAAGCGTCAAACGACGCTTCGTGACTCGCCAGGAAGAAGGATCTCATGTCCGGAATTATTGGCTACATCGGAAACAAACGCGTCGTGCCCGTTTTGTTGGAAGGATTGCAGCGGCTGCAGTACCGCGGCTACGATTCGGCGGGTATTGCCGTGATCCAGGGCCAAAAACTCGAGGTGCGCCGCGCCACGGGCAAACTGCACAACCTCGAGGAAGTGGTCCGCCTGAACCCGGTGGACGGAACTTATGGCGTGGGGCACACGCGCTGGGCCACCCACGGCGCTCCTACGGAAGAAAATGCTCATCCACACCGCGATTGTCACGGGACGGTGGTCGTGGTTCACAATGGCATCATCGAAAATTACCAGGAGCTGAAGAAGGGGCTGGTAGCCGAAGGGCACAAGTTCGCCACGGAAGTTGATACCGAGGTCATTGCTCACCTGGTGGAGAAATACCTGGAGGGCAACGCCGAGGCGGCAGGGGCCTCCACTTCGAACAATCTCGAAGAAGCCGTGCGCGCCGCAGTGCACCAACTCCGAGGCGTCTTTGCCCTGGCGATCATTTCCACGCGTGACCCCAACAAGATTATCGCCGTGCGCCAGGGGCCGCCCGTGGTCATCGGCCTGGGCAAGGACGAATATTTTGTGGCCAGTGACGTTCCCGCCATCCTCTATCACACTCGCGATCTTTTCTTTCTCGCCGACCACGACTTGGCCGTGCTGACACCCAACGGCGTTAAGCTGAGCGACTTTGACGGCCGCCCCGTCTCACGCCGCGTTCAGCACATCACCTGGGATCCCATCCTGGCCGAAAAAGGCGGTTTCAAACACTTCACCATCAAGGAAATCTACGAGCAACCGCGCGCCGTTCGCGACACGGCCCTGGGCCGATTCTCGCTTGAAACCGGCCAGGTGTTTCTGGACGAGATGGAAATCCGCGAGGAGGAATTCCGCTCCTTCCGCGACATCAAAATTGTGGCGGCCGGGACCTCACGCCACGCGGGCCTGGCGGGTAAGATCATGATCGAGCGGGTGGCCCGTATCCCCGTGGAAGTGGACCACGCCTCGGAGTTTCGCTACCGCGACCCCCTGGTGGACTCGCAAACCCTGACCGTGCTCGTCACTCAATCCGGCGAGACGGCAGACACCATCGCAGCGCAACGCGAGGCGCGGGCCAAGGGTTCGAAGACGCTCGCCATCTGTAACGTGCTGGGGAGCATGGTTTCACGCGAAGCGCATGGCACGATTTACACCCATGCGGGCCCGGAGATTGGGGTGGGCTCCACCAAGACGTTTACCGCCCAGTTGACCGCCCTCTACCTCTTCGCGCTCTACCTGGCACAGGTGCGCGCCCTGCTCTCGTTTGAAGATAGCAAGTCCTGGTTGAAGGCCCTGGCCGCGCTGCCGAAGCAACTGGAGTCCGTCCTCCAGCGGGACGATGAGATTGCGGAGCTGGCCCAACACTTCTACAGGTCTTCGGATTTTCTTTTTCTCGGCCGTGGCGTGCACTTCCCCGTGGCTTTGGAAGGCGCGCTCAAGATGAAGAAGGTTTCCTACATTCACGCCGAAGCATATCCGGCAGGAGAGATGAAGCACGGCCCCATTGCTCTCATCTCCGACGGGCTGCCGGTGGTGGTGATTGCCACCTGCAACTGGGACTCCTCTTATTCCCGGCAGCGTTACGAGCGCACCCTCTCCAACATCAAGGAGGCCAAAGCGCGCGGCGCCACAATCATCGCCCTCGTGACCGAAGGCGACCGCGAAGTGCGCGCCATGGCGGACCATCTCGTGGTCCTGCCTCACACCAGTGGCACGCTCTCGACCATCCTGGAAGCGATCCCGCTCCAACTCCTCGCTTACCACATCGGCGTGCTTCGCGGTTGCGACGTGGACCAGCCGAGAAACTTGGCAAAGTCGGTGACGGTGGAATGACACACTAGGTTTGCCCATGGAGAAGTAAATGTTAGAATCCCGTTGGTGGGGGCATCCTCTTGAAACTCGTCTATTCAGATCGTTATGACTTGAATCTCGGGAGCCACGTGTTCCCGTCCATCAAGTATCATCTTGTCAAAGAAATGCTGCTGCGCGAGCATATCGCCGAGCCGGGAGATTTCCTCGAGCCTCCTCCAGCCTCCGATGACGATATTGCGTTGGTTCACCACCGGGAATACTTGCGCAAACTCCAAGCCGGCAAGCTCTCGTACCTGGAGGTCCTGCGCCTGGAGATCCCTTATTCCCCCGAACTGGTCCGGGCCGTTTGGCTCTGCACCGGCGGGTCGATTTTGGCCGGGCGTTTGGCGCTCGAGGGTGGAGTGGGCGTCAATCTGGGCGGCGGCTTTCACCACGCTTATCCTGACCACGGCGAGGGCTTCTGCGTGCTGAATGATTTTGCCGTGGCTATCCGCCGCTTGCAAAAGGATAAGACCATCGAGCAAGCCATGACCGTCGATTGCGACGTCCACCAGGGTAACGGCACGGCGGCCATCTTTGGCGGCGACCACACCGTCTTCACTTTGTCGATACATCAGGTGAATAACTATCCCTACCCAAAGCCGCCCAGCTCGCTCGACATCAACCTGGAGGACGGGGTCGGGGATGAAGATTACTTGCGGGAACTTGCACAGGGATTGGATAAGGCGCTGGCGGATTTCAGGCCCGACCTGATCTTCTACATTGCCGGCGCCGATCCCTATCGCGACGATCAACTTGGGGGGTTGAAACTCTCTCTGGAAGGCCTCGAAAAGCGCGACCGCTTAGTCTTTGAGAAAGCAAGCGGGAGGAATATACCGGTCGCGGTCACCTTGGCGGGCGGCTACGCCCGGCAACTCGAGGACACCATTCAAATCCATTCCAACACCATCCGCGTGGCCAAAGAGTTTGCGAAGTAGTTTGCGCCAGCTTTTGCGGGAGTCCCTGGAACGCGGTGAGGGCCCGCACGGAGGAGAATTCTTCAACCCGAATCCGCAAGTTGTACGCGGCTCCTGGCTTCCTGGAATGGAAAAACCCCTCACCCGCCCTCGTCCGTCGGGCACCCTCTCCCCCAGGAGAGGGCTGTCATTTTTGGTTTGAGGTCCAGTCAGGAAAACGATGGGCTCACCGGACGGTTACGGAAAACTGCCCTCTCCCTTGGGGAGAGGGTGTCCCGCTGCCGGCGCTTTCACCAGCCGGAGCGGGACGGGTGAGGGGTCGGTGGGGACGGGTGTGAAGCGCAGTGTGAAGCAACAGGCTTGCAGTTACCGTGGGCTGAGAAGCTCGGCCACGCCGACAAAAACCATGCAAAGAATTCGAAACAAAATCGTCACGGACGAGGCGCAGCAGCCCATCGCGGTGCAGATCGACTATGCCGATTGGCTGAGAATCGAGCGCTCTCTCAATCTGCCGCAGGAAGACGAAGTGACCGATCTCTCCCGTTACATTGGGGTGATATCTCTCACTGAGGAGCCGCTGGCTTACCAGGCGCGCGTCCGGAGCGAATGGTCTTGAAAAGAGTTCTCGATACCAACACACTTCTACGCTCAGCTATGCTCCAATTTTAACGAGGTGGGTATTGAGCGAGCCCGTGCGGTAGCCTTCTAGATCCAGCGTCACGTAGGCGAATCCCAGAGGCTTGAAGATCTCGACGAACTGGTGTGCCATCTCGGGACTCAACGCGTGCGGCAACTCCTCCGGAGCGATTTCAAGCCGTACCAGGTTATCGTGATGGCGAACCCGGAACTGCCGGAATCCCAGCGCGCGTAAAGCGTCTTCGCCCTTTTCCACAATCGCCAAACGTTCCGGCGTGACCTCGATGCCGTAGGCAATGCGCGAGGAGAGGCAGGCGGAAGCCGGGCGATTCCAGACCGGCACCTCGGCGCGGCGGGAAAGTTCGCGGATATCGGCCTTGGTGAGACCCGCATCGAGCAGCGGAGTCAGAACTTTGTGCTCACGCGCGGCGCGCTGGCCGGGTCGCCAGTCGCCCTGGTCGTCCACGTTAATGCCATAAGCCACCGCAGTGAAGCCGCGCTTGGCGACGAGCTCATCGAGTTTGTCAAACAGTTCATCCTTGCAAAAGTAGCAGCGGTCAGGATTGTTGGCGCGATAGGCGGGGTTCGAGAGTTCGTCGGTGGCGATGAATTCGTGCGGCAGCTTGAAGCGCGCCACGACAGCCTGCGCCTCCTGCCGGTCGCGCTCGGAGTAGCTGGCGCTCAGCGCCGTCACCGCCAGCATGCGGTCGCCCAGCGCCTGATGCGCTGCATAGGCGAGATAGGCGGAGTCCACACCGCCCGAATAGGCAACCACCAGCGACGGCACCTCTCGCAGTTGTTCCAGCAGTCTTCGTTCCTTCGCTTCCGCTTCACCCATGTCTGTCACCTACCTTACAGAATAATGCCAGTGGGGCCCAGACTCAAATGCATCTGAAACGAGGAGGGCACCGCCCTCACCTGCTCCCATACCTATATGATTGGATTCCGCCCCTATTGAATAAGTTTCGTCTGCTGGGCGCCCTCGTCGCCGTTTTCGCTGCTGACCAGGCAGACCGCAGCCACCTGGTCGCCTTCTTCGAGGTTAATCAGCTTTACTCCCTGCGCGGAACGGCCCGATTCGCGAATCTTGCCGGCATCCAGGCGGGTAATCTTGCCCTGCTGGCTGATCAGCATAACCTCTGACTCTTCGCTCACGCTCAACACGCCGACAACTTTGCCATTGCGTTCAACGGTCTTCAGATTGATCACGCCCTTGCCAGCGCGCGACTGCAGTCGATATTCTGTGATCTGGGTTCGCTTGCCGTACCCTTTCTCGCTGACGGAGAGGATCAACTCCTGCTCGCCCACGATCTCCATGCCGACGATGTAGTCGCCTTTCTCCAGGTCCATGGCGTAGACGCCATAGGCAGCGCGACCCATGTCGCGCACGTCGCTCTCCGGGAAACGAATGGCCATGCCTTCATGCGAGGCGAGGAAAATGGTATCCCGCCCGGAGGTCAGCGTGGCGCCGATCAGCGCGTCGCCTTCCTCGACTTTCATGGCGATAATGCCGCGCGAGTTGGGGTTGGAGAATTCCGCCAAGCGCGTCTTCTTGATGATGCCGAAACGCGTCACCAAGGTCACATATCCTTCCGCAGCAAAAGTCTCGCCCTCGACGGTCACGTCCTTCGGCTCGTCCGGCAACTCCCTGACCACTACGACCGCCGCCACTTTCTCTCCGGAAGCCAGGTTGACCAGGTTGACGATGTTCTTGCCTTTCCCCGCGGCTCCCACGTCCGGGATTTCATAGACCTTCAGCCAATACATTTTGCCTGTGTTGGTGAAAACCAGGATGTAGCTGTGCGTAGAAGCGATGAAAAGGTGCTCGATGAAATCCTCGTCGCGGGTCTTCATCCCCAGGCGTCCCTTGCCGCCGCGAATTTGCTGGCGGTAAATGCTGAGCGGGGTGCGCTTGAGGTAGCCCGAATGCGAGATGGTGATGACCACATCCTCGACGGCGATCAGGTCCTCGAGCTTGATTTCCGCCTGCTCCTCGATGATCTCCGTTCGCCGCAGGTCTCCGTAGTCCTTCTGGATTTCCCTTAACTCATTCACAATGACTTTCTTCAGCACCTTTTCGCTGGCCAGTATTTCTTCGTACTGCGCGATCTTCTTCTGAAGCTCGTCATATTCCTGCTGGATTTTTTCGCGCTCCAGGGCGGTCAGGCGCTGCAACTGCAATTCGAGGATGGCCTGGGCCTGGCGCTCCGTGAATTCAAGCTGGGCGATCAAACCCTGGCGCGCTTCGGCCGGCGTCTTGGAGGCGCGAATCAGCTTGATAATGGCATCAAGGTGTTGAAGCGCCTTGAGGAACCCTTCCAGGATGTGGGCGCGCTCCTGGGCCTTGCGCAGATCATAAGCAGTGCGCCGCCGAACCACGTTGACGCGGTGGTCGATGAAAAGCTGGATGGCTTCGATGAGCGGCAGGACGCGCGGCTGGCCGTTAACAATGGCCAGCATGATCATGCCGAAGTTTTCCTGGAGCTGGGTATGTTTGTAGAGGTTGTTCAGGATAACTTCCGGCTGCTCGCCGCGCTTCAACTCCACCACAATGCGCATCCCGTCGCGGTCCGACTCGTCGCGAACGTCGGAGATGCCCTCGATCTTCTTCTCTTGAACGAGCTGCGCGATGCGCTCGATGACTTTCGACTTGTTCACTTGGTAGGGTATTTCCGTGATGACGATCTGTTGCTTTTCTTTGGCGGGCCGCTCGATGGCCGCCTTGGCGCGCATGGTGAACTGCCCGCGGCCTGTCGCATAGGCTGATTTAATTCCGCTTTTGCCGTAAAGGTAAGCACCGGTCGGAAAATCCGGACCAGGAACGAGGGAGAGCACTTCGTCAATGGAAGCCGTAGGCTTGTCGATAAGGAGGATCGTTGCCTCGATGATTTCCGTCAGGTTATGCGGAGGGATCTTGGTGGCCATCCCGACGGCGATCCCATCCGAGCCGCTGGTCAAGAGATTGGGGATGCGGGTGGGGAGGACCGTGGGCTCTTCCGTGGACTCGTCAAAATTGGGGATGAAGTCCACCGTCTCCTTTTCGATGTCCTCCAGCATCTCTTCCGCGATGCGCGCCAGGCGGCACTCGGTATACCGGTAGGCCGCAGCGGGATCACCATCCACCGAACCGAAATTCCCCTGACCGTCGATAAGCGGGTAGCGCATGTTGAAACCCTGCGCCATGCGCACCAGGGTGTCATAAACGGCCGCGTCGCCGTGGGGGTGATATTTCTTGATCACTTCGCCGACCACGCCCGCGCACTTGATGTAACGCTTGTCGGAGGTGTTCCCCTCCTTGTACATGGCGTAGAGAATTCGCCGATGCACCGGCTTGAGCCCGTCGCGCACGTCCGGGAGCGCCCGGCCGATGATGACGCTCATCGCGTAGTCGAGATACGACTTGCGCATCTCGTCTTCGATGTTGACGGGGACTTCCCGCGACGGCTTGAATAGTTCCTGATCACCCATGCGATGCTTTCCTCGCCTCTTTTAGGGTCGAAATGTTTTGAGCTCCAGCCCGGGGATCATTCTGAAATGCTTTTGGTTTCCCGTGGCCAGTGGTTCGTGCCTTTCGAGCGCCGTTGCTGCTATGAAGGCGTCATTAACGCCAATCCGGCAGGCCAGCACTAACTCCTCCATCAGGCGAATTGCAGTACTTGAAATCGCTTCGCTTACTGGAATTACCTCCGTAAAGATGTCGTCCACAAGTTCCTTCACACTCCTGAGATCCCTCGCGTCATGACTTCCGTAGAGAAGCTCTAAATAGGTGACTGCTGAGAGGTTGCGGCGTCCGGGCGGTATGCTGTCGACAAAACGCAAAGCAGGCGAATGCTCTCTGAGCACCCAAACCAGAATGTCAGTGTCGAGGATCAACGCAAATACCTTGGGGTACGAATCTTCTCCAGCCAAGCATGAACATCTTTCATGTCTTCCCGGTCAGCCCAGATTCCGACTGAGGGATGATCCTGCACCCGCATCGGTTTCTTCGCATGGAGTGCCGAGAGCTTCGCCACCGGTTTTCCGCGCAGCGTCACCGTGAGAGAGCCCACGCGTTGCACCTTTTTGAGGATACTCGATGTATTCAAACGCAACTGTTTCGCAGTAACAACCATTAGATTCTCCCTCCCTCGGAGGAGAGAAGTATACACTTGCAAGTGTACACTAAGGGGAGGACCCGAGTCAAAGCCCCAAGGGGAAAGAGAGGGCTAGATGTCGAGGTTCTTCACGTCCAGCGCGTTATCTTCGATGAACTGGCGGCGGGGCTCGACGACGTCGCCCATCAACACAGTGAAGATGGAATCAGCCTCCACAGGGTCCTTGACTTCCACCTGCAGCAGGACGCGTTGCTCGGCATCCATGGTGGTCTGCCAGAGTTGATCGGGATTCATTTCCCCCAAGCCCTTGAACCGCTGCACGGTGAAGGCTTTCTTTCCCAGGGCCATGACGTGCTCGAGGAGTTGCCAGCGGTCCTCGATGGTCAATTGCGTGCCATTGGTGGCAATGATGAAGGGGGGCTTATCGTAATCGCGCACGCGCCGATACAGGTCGAGCAGGCGCTTATAGTCGGCGCTCGAGATCAGGTCCCAATCGATGGTTCGTTCGCCCAGCGTTTCGCTGGAAAAGGTCACGGTGTAGAGGTTGTGCTCCTCGTCAAGACGGAGGGTTACGTTGAATCCTTCCGCCTTAAGTTCGCTGGCGACCAACTCGAGTTTATCCTTGTTCTCGAGTTCCATCTTCTTGCCCAGTTCGGCTTTCAGCAAGGCATTAATAGGGCGCTCATCGCCGATCCTTTTTTCAAGCTTGTCGAAGAGTTCGACGTATTCGGCCAACGCCATCAGGAAGTTGGTCAGTTCGCCGCCTTGGAGTTTTGTCTTGTTGGCGTCGCCGACCTCGACGGTGTGGTCTTCCGTGGCCCGGCGCATGATTTCGCGCCGAAACTCTTTCTCGTCCCGGATGTAGCGCAGGGACTTGCCTTTTCTAATCAGGTAAAGTGGCGGCTGGGCAATAAAGATATGGCCGCGCTCCACCAGTTCCGGCATCTGACGATAGAAGAAGGTGAGCAGCAAAGTGCGGATGTGGGATCCGTCCACATCCGCGTCGGTCATGATGATGATTTTGGAGTAGCGCAGCTTGGAGACGTCGAAATCGTCCTTACCGATGCCGGTGCCGAGCGCGGTAATAAGGGCGCGGATTTCCTCATGGCCCAGCATCTTGTCGAAGCGCGCCTTTTCAACATTGAGGATTTTTCCTCTCAAGGGCAGGATAGCTTGATAGCGGCGGTCGCGCCCCTGCTTTGCGGAACCGCCCGCCGAATCACCCTCGACCAGGAAGAGTTCACAGCGCTCGGGGTCTCTCTCCTGGCAATCTGCCAACTTCCCGGGAAGTCCGCCGGAATCGAGCGCGCCTTTGCGCCGTGTTAATTCGCGTGCCTTGCGCGCAGCCTCGCGGGCGCGCGAAGCGTCGATCGCTTTAGCACAGACCTTCCGGCCCACGGTGGGGTTTTTCTCGAAAGCCTCCATCAGCTTCTCGTAAACAAAGCTGGCTACCGTACTCTGGATGTCGCTGTTGAGCTTCCCTTTGGTCTGTCCCTCGAATTGCGGTTGTGGGAGTTTGACGCTGACCACTGCCACCAGACCCTCGCGTACATCCTCGCCTTGGAGGTTCTCCTTCACGTCCTTGAAAAGCCCTTGATTCTGGCCGTATTGATTGACGGCCCGCGTGAGCGCCGACCGGAAACCTGACAGGTGCGTACCGCCGTCGACGGTGTTAATGTTGTTGGCAAAAGAGAAAATCGTCTCCGCGTAGCCGTCGTTGTACTGGAGCGCAAACTCCATGTGCACGTCGTCGCGGTCAGCCTCAGCATAAATGGGAGTTGGGTGCAGCACGTCTTTATTCTTGTTAAGGTGCTTTATGAACTCCGCAATTCCGCCGTGGTAATGAAATTCCGCCTGTTTATTGGTCCGTTCGTCCTTGAGGTGGATGGTAAGGCCTTTATTGAGGAAGGAGAGTTCGCGCAGGCGCTGCGCCAAGGTATCGTAGTTGAAGTCAATCGCGTCAAGGATACTGGCGTCGGGCAGAAAGGTAATCTTGGTGCCGCGGCGCTCGCTTTTGCCCGCCCTCTTCAAAGGTTGGACGGGCTTTCCCCGCTCGTAGGATTGTTCCCAGGTGTACCCGTCGCGCCATATTTCCAGATCGAGCCGCTCGGCGAGCGCGTTGACGACTGAGACTCCTACACCATGCAAGCCGCCGGAGACCTTGTAGCTGTTGGTGTCAAACTTGCCCCCCGCGTGAAGGACCGTCATCACAACTTCCGCCGCTGAACGCCCTTCCTCTTTGTGCAAATCGACCGGAATGCCGCGCCCGTTGTCGACAACCGTCACGGAGTTATCACTATGGACGACGACGTCGATGCGGTCGCAGTAGCCTCCCAGCGCCTCGTCGACAGAATTATCCACCACCTCCCATACAAGGTGGTGTAGACCCATTGCGCCCGTCGATCCGATGTACATGGCAGGCCTCTTGCGCACCGCCTCCAGATCGCCAAGCACCTTAATGCTAGCGGCGTCGTAAGCTTGGGCTCCGTCAGGTTCTGCCGCCTTTTGCTTGCTCACGTGTTCCTGAAACCTCCCATCTCAAACTGCAAAAAAGCCGGCAGAGAAGGAGTCCCTCTGCCGGCTCCGCTTCACCAAGGCAATCCGACTGCTTGCTCCTCTTCAGAATTATTGCCCCTCGCTCTCCCCCTGCTTGGAAATGTGACAGCACTAAGCGCGTCGCTCCATAAGCAGTTGACCCGTCATTCCGCCGCGGTGGGCGGCTAAATCCGCATGGGCATCACTACATACCGATAGCGGTATGCTCCCTGCTCAACTGGACGGAATTGCCCTGCGCTCTGCTCGTCCTTCAAGTCCAGGAAAACCTTCCCCGACCCTTCCACGACGCCAAAGAAATCAAGCAGGTACTGGTAGTTGAAGCCGATCTGCATGGCTTCATCCTGGTAGGAGGTATCGAGCACTTCGCGGGCCTCGCCGTACTCGCCACTCGAGGAGGATATTTCCAATTGTCCCTTCTCCAAGTGTATCCGCACAGCGCGCGAGCGTTCGTCAGCAAGCAACGCGACACGGCTAACCGCGGCGGAGATTGCTCCCTTGTCGAGCTCCACCACACGGTTGTTTTCGCGGGGAAGAACGGCCTCATAGTTCGGAAATTGGCCCGTCAACATGCGGCAAATCAGGATGCGCTGGCCAAGAGAAAAGAAGAGATGGCCCTCGTCCTTGGATATGCTAACCGGTAACTCCCCATCGCCTTCCGAAAGCAACCTCACAAGCTCCCCCATAGCCTTCTTGGGGATCAGCAGTTTCAGTTCGTTCTTGAGCCCCGGAATCTCAATCTCCCGCTCCACCAAGGCAAGCCTGTGCCCATCGGTTGCCACCATGGTCACACTACCGGGCTTGAGCAACAGCAGGCCTCCATTCAAGGTGTAGCGAGACTCCTCGTTGGAGATGGCGAAGATTGTCTTCTGGATGGCAGTGGCAAACACATTCGCAGGGAGCGTGGCCAAAGCAGGGGGGACGGTCGGTAGCATCGGAAAATTGTCCCTTGCCATTCCCACCAACTTAAAGGAGGAACGTTCACACGTAACCTGGACCCAGTGGTTCTCCAAAGCCTTGAAGTGAATCTCCGCTTCGGGAAGGGAGCGGACAATCTCAAGAAGACGCTTGGCAGGAATGGTGCCCGATCCCGCGCTCTTCACCTTCGCCGGGCAATGACAACACATCCCAAGGTCAAGATCGGTAGCGCTAATTCCAAGAATCTCTCCCTCAGTTTCGATCAGTAGGTTAGATAGAATAGGAATGGTCGTCTTCTTCTCGACTACTCCTTGAGTAAGAGCTAATTCTTTCAAGAGCCGAGATTTTTCAATAGAGAAATCCATTTCATTAGTATCCTATTAGAAGCAGTTCTTAGTAGTAGAAGCTGTGCAAGTGTGGAAAAGTGTAGAAAGCTTCTCCAAACATGGTGTTACAGAAACTTGCCTCGTGCATAGTATCCAAAAAGCTGTGAATTTGGGTGCGCGACCAAGCGCCCTGGGAAAATCTACATGTTTTCTCATCATCAACGTCCTGAAGAAGCCGCTAAGTTCAACTGAGCCTATCGCGAAGCTTGTTGAGAAGTCTGTTCAAATCTCTGTCCGACTGGCGCAATTGTGAAATCTTATTGATAGAGTGTAACACAGTTGTGTGGTGTTTACCGCCGAATTCCCTGCCAATCTGCGGCAGGGAGGCCGTGGTGAGCTCCTTCACAAGGTACATCGCAACCTGTCGAGGGTACGCAACAGGACGGCTGTTATTTTTTGCTTTCAATTGAGGGAGCGTCAAACCAAACTCCTGGCAGACGGCGCGCTGAACGTTCTCGATCGAGACGCGGCGTTCTCCCATGTCGACCAGGTTTTTCAAGACCTGCTGCGCCATCAAGAGGGTAATCTCAGCGCCGGTGAGAGAGGAATAGGCGATAAGGCGCGTTAGCGCCCCCTCGAGGTCGCGAATACTGGACTTAATCTTCTGTGCCACGAAGTCGCTGACCTCGTCGGGCAGGGTAACCCCTTGCGCTTCGCATTTCTTGGCCAGAATAGCCCGCTTGGTTTCAAGATCGGGAGGTTGCAGATCTGCAGTCAGACCCCAGGCAAAGCGGGAGCGCAACCTCTCCTCCAGACCAGGGATATCTTTCGGAGGACAGTCGCTGGAAATCACCACCTGCTTCTGCGCCTCGTAGAGGGTATTGAAAGTATGGAAGAACTCTTCTTGTGTTCGTTCCTTTCCGGCAAGGAACTCGATGTCGTCCATGAGGAGCACATCGACGTTTCTATACTTATCCCGAAACGACACCATGCGGTCATATCGAAGGGAGTTTATGACGTCGTTGGTGAAAGCCTCCGAGGAGACGTAAGCCAACCGCATCTCCTTCCAGTTATGCTTAATCACGTAGCCAACCGCCTGCATGAGGTGGGTCTTTCCTAAGCCGACTCCCCCGTAGAGGAAAAGCGGGTTGTAAGCCTTGGCAGGAGCCTGCGCCACCGCGCTCGCCGCCGCGTGAGCAAATTGGTTACAAGAACCGACTACGAATGTATCGAAGGTATACTTGGGGTTGAGTTGGTGATCGACGGAGTCAAAGTCCAGTTTCCGCTGCAAAGGCTTCGGGTCGTCGCCGCTCGCACTCTTTTTCTCCGCATTTTCCCCGATAATGTAGTGAATCTCCCTGAAACCCATATTTAGGTGGCCCAAGGCTTCGGTGATGAGCCCGGCATAATTCTCCAGGATCCACTCTTGGAACTCACGGTTGGGGACACACACTACGATGGCTTCGTTTTCGACGCGGCTGAACCGGGTAGGCCTCAACCAAGTCTGGTAGCTCTGCGTGTTGACCTTCGTCTTGAGATAATTAAGGACTTGCAGCCAGGCATTCATTGAGGTTTCGCTGGGGGATGGGGGTAAGTTTTTCGAGACTTAGGCCCAGAAGGTTTGGAGTCGACCGTCGAGCAAACTCACTATGGAAGGCGCCGCCAAGCCTCCTCAAGCGTCGAGTCCTGACCCTAATTCCCCCCCATTTTCGAACTGGAGCGTTCCTAAGAAGGCGCACGAGCTTGCCAACAAACCACCCAGCCCGCTCGCCTAATATAGCACGGATGGAGGTCTGTGCCAATCCCTCTTACCCCAGGCCTTTCTTTGCCCTCGGAACGAATCCTGGAGACCGCGTAAGCCTTGCGTATTTCCATTCTTGCGTAGCTGTTACGACATGGCGTGCAAGGAATCCAGGGCGGGAAGTTCGGACCACTACGCCGGTTTGACAGGGAGCGCATCCACCGGGTCGTACATGAGGGCGGATGGATGGCAACGCTCCTCGTATGCCGCGATGCGGTCCGCGAGGCGCAAGGTCAGGCCGATGTCGTCAAGCCCTTTCAGCAGGCACTGGCGACGGAAGGGATCGATTTGGAAGGAGAATTTGAGGCCCAGGTCATCTGTAAGGGTCTGGCTTTCGAGGTCAACGGTCAGCCGGTATCCCTCATTCTTCTCAGTCCGCTGGAATAGTTCGTTCACCTCGGCGTCGGGCAACGTAACCAGCAGCACACCGTTCTTGAAGCAATTGTTATAGAAGATGTCGGCGTAGCTGGGCGCGATGACGGCGCGGAAGCCGTAATCGAGAATCGCCCAAGGAACATGCTCGCGGCTGGAGCCGCAGCCGAAGTTGGCGCGCGCCAGCAGAATTGATGCGCCCTTGTAACGGGGATAGTTCAACACGAAGTCCGGTTTGGGCTTTTCGCCCTCCAGGTAACGCCAGTCGTAAAAGAGCACGCGGCCAAAGCCTTCCCGAGTAAGCCACTTGAGGAATTGCTTGGGAACCATCTGGTCCGTATCAACATTGATCCGATCGAGAGGGGCTACAAGGCCTGTGTGTTTGATAAAAGGTTGCATAGTCTTGGTCCGTTGTCCCGGTACGTCGCGGCCGTTGTCCGTCATCAGTTCTTCGTCGTCCGTCCATAAGCTGCTAAAGGCGAATTCGCTCTTACAACGGACTACTGACAACGGACAACTGACAGCACGAAAATCCTGCGTGCCGCGTTATCCCACCTTCCATTCTCGAATATCCACAAAGTGGCCTTCGATGGCCGCGGCGACGGCCATTATGGGGCTCACCAGGTGAGTGCGGCCGCCCTTGCCCTGGCGTCCTTCGAAGTTTCTGTTCGAAGTGCTGGCGCTGCGCTCACCGCTGGGGAGCACATCGGCATTCATGGCAATGCACATGCTGCAACCGGCATCGCGCCACTCGAATCCCGCCTCGAGGAAAATTTTATCCAGGCCTTCCGTTTCCGCCTGGGCTTTAACGCGCCTGGAGCCGGGAACGACCAGCGCACTCTTGAGGGTCTTCGAAACTTTCTTGCCCTCCGCAACGCGCGCGGCCAGGCGCAGGTCTTCGATGCGGGAGTTGGTGCACGAACCGATGAACACATAATCAAGCGGGATGTCAACGATGCGTGTTCCGGGCTGGAGGCCCATATACTCCAAAGCGCGCTCGCCTGCCTCGCGGTCTATGGGGTCTTGGAAACTGCTCGGATCCGGCACCTTTCCCGTAACGTCGGTCACCATCCCCGGGTTTGTTCCCCAGGTAACTTGTGGCGCTATCGTTGCCGCATCCAATTCAAGCACCCGATCGAAAGCCGCGCCGGGGTCCGAGGCAAGAGACTTCCAATGATCGACGGCGATTTGAAAGTCCTTGCCGCGTGGAACGAAGGGGCGCCCTTCCAGGAACGCGAACGTGGTGTCGTCCGGCGCTACCATTCCTGTGCGCGCCCCGCCCTCGATGGTCATGTTGCAGACCGTCATCCGGCCATCCATCGAAAGGGTTCGGATGGCCTCTCCGGCGTATTCGATGGCGTGTCCGGTCCCTCCCGCGATGCCAATCTTACCAATGACGGCGAGGATGATGTCCTTTGCCGTCACGCCCGGGGCGAGGCTTCCGTCGACCCGAACCAGCATGGTCTTTGATTTGAATTGCGGGAGACATTGAGTGGCTAGCACGTGCTCAATTTCGCTGGTGCCGATGCCGAAGGCCAGCGCGCCGAAGGCGCCATGAGTAGCCGTATGACTGTCACCGCAAACGATGGTCTGGCCTGGCTGCGTAATGCCGAGTTCGGGCCCTATCACATGCACGATCCCCTGATTGGGGTTCTGCATGTTGAAGAGCATGATGCCCGTCTCGAGGCAGTTCCGCTCCAGGGCCTCAAACTGCGCACCCGCCACCGTATCCAGCAAAGGGAGGTCCCGGTCCTTGGTGGGCACGGAGTGGTCCATGACCGCAAACGTAAGGTCCGGTCGCCGCACCTTACGTCCCGCAGCTTTCAGGCCGGCGAAAGCTTGCGGGGATGTTACTTCGTGGACGAGTTGGCGGTCGATATAAATGAGCGCGGGTTGCCCGGGCTCTTCAGCCACCAAGTGGGCTTCCCAGATTTTTTCGTGCATTGTGCGTGCAGGCATAATTTTTAGCGGCGGGGCACCAATTGCAGCTCCCCCGAAGCGGAGATTATACCTTAGCCTTCGACTTCTATCAAATAAACCCCTGTGGAACCTCGCGGCCCCAGCGGTAGCTTCTTTTGACAATCCGATAACGTAGGGGTAGGGTTGTTGCAGACACAGGAGGTTCGCATGCGTGCGGTAGTGATGAGTCTTTTGGTTCTGGGGTTGGCAGGTTCAGCCGCCTGTCACAGGTTGAGCGGAGTCCATTCCAAAGCGGCAGTGCAGGAGGCGATCGAGGAACACCTCAAGCAGCAGCCGAACGTCACTTTTCAGAACTTGACCATGGAAGTTGGCGACGTTACCTTCAACGGGGATACCGCCCAGGCCCAAGTGAAGTTCCGCAGCAAGCAAGCTCCCGACATGGCGGTTGGCGTGCAGTACAAGCTGCGCCGATCGGGGGATGGATGGAAAGTGGAATCCACTTCGAGCGCCAGCATGGCCGGAACAACTCCACACGGGGACGCCGCAGGTCCCACGCCATCCCCGACCACGAACCCCACTGACATGGGTCCTCAGCCCAGCCATTAAGAGCTAGTGTTGTGTCTCTCAAATAGGTTTACATACGTAGCGCCGCCCTTTAGGGCGGCATGCCGGGCTAAAGCCCGGCGCTACGAGGGCGTCGGCTCGCCGCGAGATTGTAAAGGTTCTTGAG
>Ga0182027_10000821_pt1 | contig 52561 bp, 41 predicted proteins | sample 712E1DmetaG_FD_121300 | JGI IMG/M metagenome (GOLD analysis project Ga0182027, IMG submission 121300) | Permafrost microbial communities from Stordalen Mire, Sweden - 712E1D metaG (Illumina Assembly) | ecosystem: Environmental > Terrestrial > Soil > Wetlands > Permafrost | place: Sweden...
CCATGAACCGAGGTTGTGCGGGATGAGTCCCCAACTCACGTAGACCGGGTTGGCTAGATCCTTGCTGTGGCCGGGATGCAGCAACTCGATGGAGCGGCGCGAGGCGTCGAGCTTGGCCTGCATGGAGGGCAGCGAGGCGAAGGCGTAACCGTTTGTGACCCGCGTTCGACGGGCGAGGTTCGACTTAGTCACGAGATCGGGCAGCGCGCCGAGGGCGGGTGGTTCTTCGATGGAGTAGCCGCCGATAACAACGCCAGTCGGTGAAAAGAACCGCGCGCTGGGATACCAGACCAGGTCGACGGTCTGCTGCAGATAGGAGATGCCGCCAAAGATGTTCGCCTCCTTCTCCCAGAAGCGCGGTGCCTCCCACGCAACTTTGTAAGCAGAGTCGTACTGGACCGAGTCGAGGATTGCGCGAATCGGAGCGCTGAAGTCCGCGTCGAGTGTGCGTGCAATAGTGAGTGGCATGGCGCAGATGCAGTAGTCGGCCTCAATCGTCTGGCCGGCGCCCGAGCCATCGCTGTACGTGACCGCGACGCCCGAGTCCGACTGGCGAATGCGGCTGACCACCGCGCCGTAGCGGATCACGGAGTCGAGCCGGGCGGCGAAGGCGAAGGGGATGCGGTCCATGCCGCCGACGGGCTGGAACATGGTGGGCTGCCATTCGATCACCTCTTCCACCAGCATGCCCTGCCACAGATCGGCGTTGAGCAACTCGTGCATAGCGAGTGGATCGTTGTCCACGGGCATTTGCGCGCCGGCGCCGGGCGGAATTTTGAAGCCGGAGCGGTCCGTGCCGCGGAAGAACAGATCCGGCTTGAGATCGCCGTACTGGCGCAGGAACTCGATCATGCGCTCGCGATCGTCGACGCCGATCTCCTGGTCGAGAGCGCCCTTGCGAATGCACTTGGCCAGCAGTTCACTGACGTGGCCGCGCGTGTCGTTCACCACGCGGCGCTCGGGGACAGCCACGCCGCCGTTCAGCTTGTCGCTCTGCATGAGGGCGCTGCGCGAGGAGTTGACCTCGACCTCAAGCGCGACACCGAGCTCGTGGCAGTAGCCGAGCATGGTGTGGTGCGTGGAAGGCAGGCGGGCGGGCCCGGCGTTGAAATAGTGGCCCTCCTCGAAGGCGCAGGTCTGGCGCGTGCCGTCAGTGAAGTCCACCTGCGTGCCATTGCGGATGCTCCAATTGCGGCCACCGGGGCGCTGGCGCGCTTCGAGAATCGTGCACGACCACCCCGCTTTTCCAAGCTCGTAGGCCGCGACAAGGCCGGCTATGCCGCCGCCGAGAATCACCACACGCGTGCCTTTGCCGTCGACGAGGCGCAGCGAGCCGGTTTCGCCAACGGCTTCAGGGATGGCAAGAAGCCCAAGTGACTGCATGAGGACGAAGGCGGCGCCGTATCCGCCCGCCTGGCCGGCTCGCATAAGGAACTCGCGTCGAGTGAGGCTCATCTTGTTTGCCTTTTTGGAGATAGGGGTCTTGGAACGGGGAACCAGATACTTATTTATACCGCGGCTGCTCGGCCCAGCGGACGGCCCGGGTGGCCTCGTCCGAAAATTTCTCGAAAAAGTACTTGACACCATACACTATTTGTCATACAGTGTGTTTTGTACAGTGTGTGAGGTACAGCATGACCATCACCGAAAACCTCTTTGAAAACCTTCGGCTGGAGTTGCGGCGGGGCTGCCTGACGCTGGCGGTTCTGGCGCAACTCAAGCAGGAGCACTACGGGTACACGCTGCGCAAGGCGCTGGCCAGCCGCGGCATGGAGATCGACGAAAGCACGCTCTATCCGCTGCTGCGGCGCCTGGAGGCGCAAGGATTGCTCACCAGCGAGTGGCGCGAGGAAGAGAAACGCAACAAGCGGTTCTACCGGCTCTCGAGCGACGGCGAGCAGATATTCGCCCGCCTGCTCGAAGAGTGGAACCAGATCAACACATCCATCACCAATCTCTTGTAAGGAACTGAGGAATTGCCATGGAACTTCTCGATCGTTACCTTCAAGCCGTAAAGAAGCACCTGCCCTGGGAACGGCAGGACGACATCATCGCCGAGCTGCGCGCCAACCTCGAAGCGCAACTCGAAGACAAAGAGGCGGAGCTGGGCAGGCCGCTCACCAAAGAAGAAGCCGAGGAGTGGCTGAAGCAGATCGGCTCGCCGATTCAGGTTGCGGCGCGCTACCAGCGTCAGCAGTTTCTGATCGGGCCGGCGATTTTCCCAACCTACTCCTACATCCTGCGGCTGGTGCTGGCTTGGGCGACGGTGATTTACGCAATCGCGAATGCCGTTGCTATTGCGGCGAGCAATCTGGGCGGGGAAGGCGTTCTGCGGGCGGCGCTGCGGCTGCCCGAGATCTGGCTGATCAACGCGGGAGTAGTCACGCTGATCTTCGTGGTGATCGAGTTGACGGGCGCTCGTTTTCCTGAAAAGTTCCACGCGTTTGGGCCTATGACTGCGCCAATGACGGCGCCGTGGTCGCCCCTGGATTTGCCGCCGGTTGGCGCGGGTGATGGCGATTGGGCCAAGCCGCGGAGCTTCACGCGGGCCTTGCTGGAAGTGTTCTTTGGGTGCCTGTTTCTGGCTTACCTTTTGCTCGTTCCCCACTATCCGTTCCTGCTGTTAGGGCCCGGAGCGTGGTATCTCAAAGCGTTGCCGTACCAATTGGCGCCGGTGTGGTGGACTTTCTACTGGCTGCTCGTCGGCTTGAACGCAGTCGAGCTGTCGTGGAAGATTGTGGATCTTGCGCGAGGCGCGTGGCAAAGACCGAGGAATCGCGCGCGGCACCTGGCGATGCACGCCCTTTCACTCATTCCGCTCGGCGTGCTGCTCGCCGCTCCGGAGCACAAGCTGTTCCTGCTCAAGAACCCGGCAGATGCGGCGGTGCATGGCGCGGCATTGGCCTCGGCGAACAAGGGAGTCCTGCAGGCGTTGACGATCGTCGTTGCGATCGTTGTCCTGCAACTTGTGTGGGGAATCGTGCGGGCGAGCCTGGATGCCTATCGCAAGCGCCTGGCGGCTTAGCAGCCGCCTCGCGCATCACACCTGCATCACTTCGGCTTCTTTCTTCTGCGAGAGCTCTTCCATGCGCCGGATCTCGGCGTCGGTCACCTTCTGAACTTCTTCGAGGGCGCGCTTCTCGTCGTCTTCGCTGATCTTCTTGTCCTTGGCGAGCTTCTTAAGGGCTTCGTTGCCGTCGCGGCGGACGTTGCGGACCGCGGTGCGGTGCTCTTCGAGGACCTTATTCAAGTGCTTGCAGACTTCGCGGCGGCGCTCCTCGGTCATGGGCGGAACTGGAACGCGGATCACCTTGCCGTCGGAGAGAGGATTCAGGCCGAGATCGGCGGCTTGGATGGCTCTTTCGACTTCTTTCAGGACGGTCGGGTCCCAGGGCGAAATGGTGATGAGCTGCGGCTCGGGAGCGGAGAGCTGGGCAAGCTGGTTGATGGGCGTGAGCGTGCCGTAGTAGTCGACCTTGACCTGGTCGAGCATGTGGACGCTGGCGCGGCCGGTTCGCGTGGAGGCCAGGTTGGCCTGGAAATCTGCGACGGCGTGGTCCATGCGGCGTTTGAGGTCGGTGTAGAGATCTTTGAGCGCCGGACTGCCGGCCATAAAGGATGTCATAAGAGATCGTCCTCAATGTGAAGGTCTGAGCAAAAGCGTCAACGGCTTATTCTACAACCCCCGCGGCGAGACGCCAGTGTTTGCAATGCCTTATGCAACCACGGCTAAGCCGGTGGACGCCGCCTGCTCGTGCGCGTGATAACTTGACCGCACCAGCGGGCCGGATTCGACGTGGCGGAAGCCCATCTTGAGGGCCTCGGCTTTCAGCTCGGCGAATTCGCGCGGCGTGTAGAGGCGCGCCATGGGCAGGTGGTCGCGCGAGGGGCGCAGATACTGGCCGATGGTGAGGATGTCACAGCCCACGGCGGCCAGATCGCGGAAGACCTCGAGCAGCTCGCGGGTCTCTTCACCAAGGCCCACCATCACGCCGGATTTCGTCAGCCCTCCGGGCCTTAACTCTTTGGCGCAGCGCAACAGCTCAAGGCTCCGCTCGTAGCGCGCGCCGGAGCGGACGACGCGATAAAGCCTCGGCACGGTTTCCGTATTGTGGTTGAGGACCTCGGGGCGGGCGTCGACAACAATCCGGATGGCGTCCTTGACTCCCTGAAAGTCGGGGATCAAGACCTCGACGCGGCAGCCGGGAGCCTGGCGGCGAATCTCGTCAATCACGAGGGCGAAGGCGCGCGCGCCGCCGAGGTTATCGTCGTCGCGGTTGACGCTGGTGATGACGGCATGCTCAAGGCCGAGGGCGGCGACGGCCTGGGCCACGCGACGCGGCTCGTCAAAGTCAATGGGTTCGGGGCGGCCCTTGGGCACGGCGCAGAAGCCGCAGCGGCGCGTGCAAAGGTTGCCAAGCATCATGAAGGTGGCGGTTTTGTGGTGCCAGCACTCGCCGATGTTGGGGCAATGCGCGCTCTCGCAGACGGTGTGGAGGCCGAGCGAGCGGGCCAGGCGCTTGAGATCGTGGTAGTTCTCGCCCATCGGCGCACGCGCCTTCAGCCACTCCGGCTTGGGCGCAGGCACGCGGCCCGCAGGCTCGATCTGGACGAGTTCCATCACGGTTCCATTGTAGCGGGCGCAGGAGTGCGGGCTACCGCGCGGCGCTGTGAAGACTGCTACACTTCGTGAGGATGTGGCGCGAGGTGACGCAATGGTGAAGCGCACGGCTGCGGCCGTGTTGATGGCCTTTGTTGCGATGGGAGCTGCGGGCACCGGCGCTCAATCGTCGCACGAATCGAATCCGAACGCGCAGAAAGCACGGCCCGACCAGCCGCTGCCGCCGCTCGACGCGCATCCAGTGGTCGCCATCACAGTTGACGATCTGCCGGCAGTGGGCACTTTGCCCCCGGGAGAAGACTACGTCCAAGTGGCGAAGGCGCTGGTGAGTGAGTTGAAGGCCAACGGCCTTGAGGGAACGTACGGCTTTGTGAACGCGGACAAGCTCGAAAGCCGTCCCGGAGCGAATCAGGCACTTGAGATCTGGCTCGGTGCTGGGATGAATATCGGCAATCACACCCGGACACACATGAGGCTGACCACGAACACCGCCGAAGCCTTCGAACAGGACATCGCGCAGAACGAGCCGACGCTGAGGCAGTATGGCGAAGTGCGCGATTGGCGCTGGTTCCGCTATCCGTACCTGGAGGAGGGTGAGACCGTAGAGAAACGCCGTGCGGTCCGCACCTACTTGCGCGAGCACGGATATCGCATCGCCCAGGTGACGCTCGAGTTTGAGGACTATGCGTGGAACGACGCGTACTGCCGATGCCTGGCCAAGCAGGATGAGGCGGCGATCGCGTGGCTGCGGCAAAACTACCTTGACACCGCGGCGGAGTATATCAAGTTGGGGCGTGAAGAAGAGCAGATCGTGTTCGGGCACGAAATTCCAAACGTGATGCTGCTGCACGTAACGCCTTTTACCACGCTGATGCTTCCGCATTTGCTCGATATGCTCCGCAAACAGGGATTCAGCTTCGAGAGTCTCTCGCAGGTGGAGAGCGACCCGGCTTATTCCGGGGATCCGGATGCGGGACTCGAGTCGGGAGGCACGCTTCCCGAGCAGTTCATGGATTCACGCCACTTGCCTTACCCGCAAGCCAAGCCTGATCCATTCCAGCAGATAACGAAGCTATGCCAGTGAGTTGTCTTGGCCCGCTCTGGCGGTCGCGCCTACCTTAGCTTCTCGCGCAGGTCCGTCCGCACGAGATAGAGGAAGAAGATCAGGTTGAGCAGGCCCTGCACCAGCGAGGAAGGATTGTGCTGGCTGGTGTAGTTGTACAGGAACGATCCGGTCATGAGCGCCACGGCAGCAAGCGTGAGCGCCCACGCCCACCGGAGCAGCAGCAGCAACCCAAGCGCTGCGGCGATAAAGAGAACCGAGAAGACAAGATAGACGGGCCCGAAGCGGTGGTTGACGACATATATGACGAAGATTCCAGCGAGCAACAGCATGTAGAAGCTGATTGCGATGAGACCTGGGAGTTGGAGCAGCCGTGGCCGCTCGGATTTTCGCGTTGCGTGCTCCGGCGTCTTGCCGAGGTGAGGAGCGTTCGTTTTGGTGTCGGCGATCATAGCGTGTGCAAATAGGCGAGCAGATCTTTGAGTTGCTCATCGGCAAGCGGCGTGGCGGGCATCATCTGCCGGCCGTTGAGTATCACCTCCGTCAGCCGTTCCTCGTTGGGAGGCGCGCCGGAGGGCATGGCTTTGAGCTTGGTGAGCGCCTGCAAGCCGGGCCCATTGAGGGGGCGGGTCGAAGTAGGGTAGTGGCAGCGAGCGCACTTTGCCTGAAATACTGTCGCGCCACTCGCCTCTTGCGGAGTCCACTCGGAGGCCGGCTTGGAGGGCGGCAGCGAACGGCAGCCAACCAGACCGGCGGCAAATACGGGCAGAACAGAACACATAAGAAGACTCCGAGTACGCATGTGCGTCCATAATACAGCCGCGAGTACGCCGTTTAGCATGTGCATTGAGAGACAGTTACCCGTTTTGCAACCCTGCGAATCAGAAAGGGAAACGCGAGATGAACGAAGTAAAAGGCGGCATTCTGGATTGCATCGGAGAAATGCTGGCGGCTGGTGCGTAGCGGTTACTCCGCCGCGGCGATGGCCTCGGCGATGCGGTCGATGGCTTGCTCCTCGGCGTCGCTGCCTGGCCGGCGGCCGTTGACGAGAATGGAGAACGCCACCGTGCGGCCGCTGTCTGCAATCAAATAGCCGGAGAGCGAATTCACCTCGTCCAGCGTGCCGGTTTTGGCCCACATCCTTTTCTTGAGCGGCGAATCCTTGAAGCGGTTGTCCAGCGTGCCGTCGACTCCGGCGACGGGCAGGGTGACCCGCCACGCCGTGCCCCACGGCTGCCGCGAAGCGTAAGACAAGAGGCGCGTAAAGGCGCGCGGGGAGATTTTGTCGGCGGAACTCATGCCTGAGCCGTCGTAAAGGAAGAAGTCGGCGTCGTCGATGCCCGCGTCGGCCATGAACTGGCGCACCACGCGCGCGCCCTGCTCGAAGCTGCCGTCGGTCCCGTAGAGCTTGCCGAGCAAGCGAAGGAGCAGCTCGGCATGAAGGTTCTGGCTGGTCTTGTTGGTGATCGTGATGTCTTCGGCCACTGGGACGGACCTGTGTGCGCCGAGGACGCGGCGGCCCTCGGCCTGGGCGGCTATTGTGGTGAGCGCGGAGGGCGTGAGCTTGAGCGGCTGCGCGCGCTCGCCGGCAAAGTCGCCGGTGCCGGATTGATACTTGTGGCGCGACTCAGCGTTGCCGGTCACCTTGATGCCACGCAGCATCAGCGCCTGCCGGAACGCGGCCGCGGTGAACTCAGCGGGATCTTCGACGGCCAATGAAACGTGAAATCCCGCGGCGGGCGCGGTGCCCCAGCCGCGCACCACCATGGAGCCGGGGCGGCGCTCTAGGCCGGGGTGGGCCTCTTCGCCGGGCTGAACGGGGGTCATGCGGTTGTCGATAGCGTAGTAGTCGACGTCCGGCGTCCATTCGGCTTTGGTCGCGCCAGGCATGGATGCATCGGCCGCGATGGTGAGCTCGTCGGCATTCTCGTTGAAGGTGAGCGCGGAGACGGGCGCGCCGTAGCTCCATTGCAACTCGTCCCAGTTCCAGCCCAACGCATAGGGCTCGTTGAGGAAGTAGGTGTCGTCGCCGATCACGTTGCCATCGACGGTACGCACGCCGGACTGCTCGACCTGCTGGGCGAGCAGATCGAGGACGGCCATCGCCGTGGACGGGGCGGCGCTGGGCAGGGTTTCGTTGGACGCAGATTCGGACGAAGCTGGCGGGGCGATTCCGGGCTCGACATACGGATAATGGCGCGCGCTTAGGGTGGGATCGCCAACGCCGAGCAGAACGATGTCGCCGTGCAGCGTGCCTGCAGCGTCCACATCGCCGTCGGCGGCCACGAAGGTGGTCCAGGTAAGCGTGTCGACGGGCAGCAGGGCGTACGCCGCGGCGGTGGTGGTGAGCTTGACGTCGGAGGCGGGCGTAAACAAGTGGGCGTCGTTGAGGCCGTAGAGCGATTGGCCATCGAGGGTGGTCACGCTGATGCCGAAGTCGGCGTGGCTGAGAGCGGGGTCGGCAAGAATGGCCTGGATGCGGTCAGCGAGCGGGCCCGTGGTGGGCACGCGGTGCGCGGCAGGGTGTGGATTGCGCTGCGATTGGGCCGGCGCCTGCCCATGCAACGCTGCAACAGATACCAGAAGGCAGCCGAACACAGCCGCCAGAATTCGTCGAACGGAGACCATGCCCGGAGTGTAGCACCTCGGAAAATACGGTCGCAGGGGGCCGCAGCGAGTCGGCGTACCATCGGGAGTGAGCGCTTATGAGGACGAGAGAAAGTTGGCGGCTGCGGACGCGGACACTGGAGCTGGGCCGGCGCACGCTCGTCATGGGCGTAGTGAACATCACGCCCGATTCGTTCAGCGACGGCGGTTTTTTTCTGGTCTCGGAGAAGGCGATTGCCCACGCGCTCGTTCTGATCGAGGAAGGCGCGGACTTGCTGGATCTGGGCGCGGAGAGCACGCGGCCCGGATCGCGCGCGGGCAGCGCAAATGCAACGGTCAGCGTCGACGAGGAGCAGGCGCGGCTGCTGCCGGTGCTAGAGGGAATTTTGCGGGCGCGGCCCGGCGCAGTGCTCTCGGTAGATACCTACAAGGCAGCCACAGCGCGGGCGGCGCTGGAAGCCGGCGCGGAGATCATCAACGACGTAAGTGGCTTTACGTGGAACCCGGTAATTGCGGGAGTATGCGCCGTGTTGGGCGCGGGCGTGGTACTGGCCCACACGCGCGGGCGGCCCGAGGAGTGGCGCGCACAGACGCAACTCGAGCCCGATGCGCTGCTGGCGATGGTGCGCGAGGGATTGTCGGGGAGCCTTGGCGCGGCGCAACGCGCCGGAATTCCCGACGAGGCCATCGTGCTGGATTCCGGATACGGATTTGGCAAGCGGTTCGACGAGAATTACGCGCTGCTTGCGCGGCAGGAGGAGCTGCTCGCGCTGGGACGGCCGTTGTTGGCGGGGCTGAGCCGCAAGTCGTTTCTGGGGCACACGCTGGCGCCGTTGTTTGGCGGGGGAGATGCGCCGATGGGCAGGCGCGAAAACGCGAGCCTGGCCGCGATGACCGCGGCGATTCTGCATGGCGCGTCGATCGTGCGCGTGCACGATGTGCGGCCTGCGGTGGAGGCGGCGCGGATCGCCGATGCAATTCTTGAAGCGGGCGAGGCTTCAGCGATGAAGCCAGATGCGAAAACCTGACACGCGAAGAGCGTGGGCTCACGCGGCGGTGAAGGCTTGGTGCGTTTGAGCGAAGCTCACGAGAGCATGCACGTTTTCGTGCGGCGTATCGCGGACGACCTCGCAGCCTGCGGCGACGATCCAGGGTGCTCCCGCCTGTGACCGCAATAGGTCGAGGGCCTGCACAATGGTTTGCGGCGTGCCATCGCGGAGATCTTTCACCGGGTTGAGATTGCCGGCGATCGCCTGGCGCGGGCCCATTTTGGCGCGCGCTTCGTCCATGGGTACTGGGTAATCGATATCGACCATCTCGCATCCGAGCGCGCCCATGCCGTCGAGAATGCGGCGGGTGTTGCCGCAGATGTGCAGGCGCACTTTTCCGCCCTGTGCGTGGATAGCGTCGACCAGTTTCTTCTCCTGGGGCAAGACGAACTCCTTGTAGATGCGCGGGCCGACCAGCGAAGCGGCTGCGTCGCCGATGCCAAGGATGCCGGCGCCGGCTTTGATCTGCGCGGAGGCGAAGCGGACGGCTGTCTCTACTGTGAATGCAAACAGGTCGTGCACGAAGGCGGGGTCGTCGGAAAAATCAAGCATAAGACGGTTGATGCCGCGCAAGTCAGCGGCTTCAGCGCAAGGGCCTTCGACCCAGCCCTCGACGAGGAGTTCGTCTCCAGCGCGTTGCCGCAGCAGTTCGATGCCGCGGATGCGGTCTTCCATACGGCCGCCTGAAAGCGGACTGGGCGCCTTTGCGTGGGCGAACGCGGACTTGTCGGCAAAGAGCGCCTGTTCTTCGACGATCGCCGGGGGTTGGTTCTCGTACCACTGGATGCGAGCGCCTGCATCGGCCGCTTCGCGGGCGGGGTCGGAGATGGCAGAGACATAGTCGAAGTCGAAGAGCTCCGCCGTCTTGAGCTGCGCATCGGCCATGATCCTGTGGTCGCGTGCGTAGTCACCATAGGGCACCCCGAGCACGTCGGCAGCGAACATCATGGTAATGGGCATTGACGGGATGTGGTCCGGGATTTCTCCGGCGAGAACTGCGAGAATGCGTTCACGGCCTGTCATAGCGCGCGTTCTTCCCTGCAATCGGGCAGCATTTCACCCTGGAAGGAAAGCTGGCTAGAGTATGGCATAGAGGGTGGACCCGCCGAGTGGCCGGCGCCCAATCCCGTGACGCTGCCGCCGGGCTAAACGCTGATCCCGACTTTGTTGCGCGGCCAGAGCGGGCGCATGGCGCCGTGATCGACAATGGGCTCGCCGTCGCACTCCACTTCAATCACCGTCGCCGGTTGGTCTGGCGCAACAAGCGGCAACCCGGTGAAGCGGAAGCTGAAGTCGTCCTGTGTGAACGCGACCTTCTGGCCGTTCTTGAGCAAGCGCGCCGACAGCACCTTGGGCTTGACCCCGCCGATCGCGACAACAACTTCGGGCCGGTAGAAGTCGAGCCACTCCGCGGCCGGCGTGTGGCCTGGCCAGAAGAGCACGTGAACATAAAGTGTGTTGCCACGCCGCGTGAAGTTCATGTTCGTGGTCCACTCCGCCTGGATTCGCTCGGTCCCGTAGATCGCCTTGCCGTTCGTGTCCAGCCACTTGCCAACGGGCTCCAGAATCGCAACGGACTCCGGCGGGACCGAGCCGTCGGGCTCGGGGCCGATGTTGAGCAGATAATTGCCGCCGCCTCGCGCGCAGGTGATCAGGTTGTCGACGATGGTTTTGGGCGTCTTCCATGCATCGTCGCCGCGGTTGAAGCCCCAGCTATCGTTGAGCGTCATGCAGGTTTCCCAGGCGCGGCCTGCCTCGGCGGCCTGGATGTGCTGCTCGGGCGTGGAAAAGTCTCCCGGCAGCAGGTTCCGGTTGTTCACAAGGATGTCGGGCTGCAGTGCGAAGACCATCTCGTTCATCCGCTCGGATTCCCACTGCTCGGCGGCGAGTGGCCAGGCTACGTCATACCAGAGGATGTCGATCTTGCCGTAGTTGCTCATCAGTTCGCGGATCAACCCGTGCGTGTAGTCGACGAAGCGGCGGCGGGCGGCCTCGTCGGTCTTGCAGATGGCGCCGTCGGGGTGGTGCCAGTCCATGAGCGAGTAGTAGAAGCCGACGCGCAGGCCCTCGGCGCGGGCAGCTTCAACGAATTCGCGGACGAGATCGCGCCCCGGCCCCTGGTCCATGGCGTTGTAATCGGTGAGCTGGGTATCCCAGTTGCAGAAGCCCTCGTGATGCTTCGTGGTCATCACCATGTACTTTTGACCGGCGCGCCTGGCCAAGCGCGCCCAGTCGCGGGCAGCGTTGGGCTTGGGATGAAAGTGTTTGGCAAGCCGCTCGTACTCGAGCAGAGGAACTCCTTCATTCTCCTTAGCCCACTCGTGCTGCCCGATCACGCTGTACAGGCCCCAATGTATGAACATGCCGAACTTGGCCTCGTGCCACCATGCCATGCGAGCGTCGCGCGTGCCGGCTTGCTTCTGGTCGGCGGGAGTAGGCGCGGGCTTGGCCGGGGCAGCCTGAGCACCTGCGGCCGCGGGCAGTGCCAATCCGTCAGCGTTCGCGGCAGCCAACGCCGCTGCGCCCGCCGCGCCGAACTGCTTCAAGAACGACCGTCTCGTGCTCTCGTTCCAATCCATTGTTGTCTCCTTCTCCCCATCCATCAGGCCACTGCGCAGACGCGCCGATGTTCGCGTAGGGAACTATAGCAGCCGGACACGGGAGAAGTCAGATGCCGGGAATGGCGTGAGATGAATCGGTCAGTTTGCGCAGGCGGCGCGACGGGAGCGACCCGCGACGCGATCGGCCGATTCGTTATTGCTTGTCCGTGGCCATGTAGACCGCGACACCGCCGAGAAGCACCAGGGTGGCGAAAGCGGGGAACAGCACCATCCAGGCCCAACCGGAATTGGCGAGCGAAGCGGAGAACAGGTTATGCCAATCGAGCGCCGCGCCTTGCGGAAGCTGCTGGAGCCAGGTGAGCCAGGCGACGCCGTGGCGCGCCTCAAAGCCGGCAAATCCCACGCCGGCAAGCAACGTGACGGCGAGCGCGAAGATTTGAGCGCCGAGCAGGGGACGCGTGAGGCGTTCGACGGCGGCGTTGCGGCGGCGCAGTTGCGCGCGCCACAGCAGCACGCCAGGGGAAGTGAGGCTGGCACTGGCCATCGTCTCGGAGCGACCCTGCCTGAAGGCCTCGGACACAAGCGCCAGGTCGCTGCAGGCTCGGCATTCGCTCACGTGAGCACGGAGCTCCGGCGCCGCGGCCAACGGCCATTGGCCGCTTTCTATCAGCTCGCGGACCTCTTTCTCGTGTGGGCAGTTTTGCAGCATCATGACTCCCTCCCAACAGGTGCTGCCTGTGCGCGCAGGAAGCCGGCGATCTTGCGCCGCGCGCGGAAGAGCAGCAGGCGGATGCTGGCCGCGGCAAGGCCCGTCACCTGCGCAATCTCGCGATGCGAGTAGCCTTCAGCGTAGGCCAGCCATAGCAATTGCCGCTCGCGAGGATTCATCCGGCGGAGCGCCGGGCCCAGCAGGATGTGCGAGTCGGTTTGCGCGGAACGGCCCTGCGCGGCGAAAAACTCTTCGGGGATCTCCTCGATGGACGCGGCGCGCGGACGGCGCCAGTGGTCGCGCAGCAGGTTGGTGGCGATGCGGAAAAGGTAAAGGCGGGCGGCGGATTCACCCTGATCGATGAGTGACGGCGCGCCGCTGGCGCAGAGGAAGCGCACGTAGCTCTCCTGCATCAGGTCGTCGGCCAGAGCGGAATCGGTGGAGACGCGCGCCAAATAGGCCCAGAGCGGCCGCGCGGAGCGCTCGTAGAACGCGGCAAAGGTGTCGTTCTCCATCGCGGGGTCAGAGATGCCGGCAGCGGCGGCTCTTTCGAGCGCGCCGCCGGCGAATGCACCAGGTAATACAGATTCCCAGGACATACGGTCTCTCGCCACGTCCAGGCCCTTCCCGGCTCACTGCCTGTCCTGTGAGCCGAAGGGCGCGGTCTGAGTCTGCTCGGCAGGTTTCTCGGGCATGATCCCCAGCCGGTGAGCCAGAACCCAGGTGGCCGCTGCCGAAAGGATAAACCCGATTCCCGGCATCAGTGCGAGCGTGCCCAGCACCGCCATTGGCGTCTCCATGTCGGGCCCGGCATGACGCAGGAAGAACAAGCCAATACCGAGCAGCGTCATTACGATCCCCACTTGCAAGGGCGTAAGCACGCGTGCCACGGTGTTGGGCATGCGCTGGCCCGATTCAGAGCCCAGCGCAATGGGCGACGCCGTGAGGAATCGCTTGCCCGCCTCTGTCTCCATATACGCAACCAAATCCTGGCTGGTGCCAAGTTTGTCGATCAGGCGGGCGTGGATCTCGCTTTGCTGCTTGAAGGTACGGTTCCAGCGGCGGCTTTCGACGAAGATGCGGATGATCCAGATGAGAGCGACAAAGAAGGCCGGGATCACGATCATGGGCACGATCTTGTCCATCACGGCTGCTGTCGAAGAGTGCTCGTAAGGCACCGGGACAAGCTCGGGCCACACCGCGCGCTCTAGCGCCTGGTCGCGGCCGCCGCCGCCCTGATTGAGATGGCTGAAGAGATAGAATTCGGGGTTGCGCGCAACATCGGGATGGCTGGAGAGGAACTGCGCCAGCTCGGGATTGTTGCGAGCCACGTACTGCTGGTCGGCCAGCAACGACGGGTCGCGAGCCACAACCGAGGTGAGGACGGGGCTCAAGCGAAGCAATTGGAGGAGCTGAACTTGCGTGTCGGCCACTTCCTTCTCGGTGGGTGCGGACGCGGGGGAGGGCTGTTTGGATGGCGCGGGGCTGGTTTGCGCGGCGATGGGCAGCGCCAGCGCCAAAGCAAGCGCCGGTGCGGCGCAGAGGGTCAATGTCCGAAGGACATTGGGGGTCCGAAAGACGTTCAAGCGGAAAAAGCGGTTGCGGCGATTCATGGTGAAGCCTCCTCGTTCAGTGGAACGGCTCAGACGCGTCTATAGAGAGAACGAAGCGGGAGGGGGATCGGTTAACAGTTCGGCAACAGCGGCTATTGCCTCCTGTTGATGTACTCGGGGTTTATCATCGAAGAGGTTGCGGAAACGCACCGCATCCAAATCCGCACCCGCGCTCGAGCGACCGAAAACGCCTGCTGCGGCGGGTGAACGTGTGGAATCGGGACGGCCATGGGAGCAAAGACGGCTGTGGTGCTGGGCGCCCAGTGGGGCGACGAGGGCAAGGGCAAGATCGTAGACGTGCTGAGCGAGCGGTTTTCCGCCGTGGCGCGCTACGCCGGCGGGCACAACGCCGGGCACACGGTCATCATTGGCGAGCACAAGTTCGTGTTGCAGCTCATTCCCTGCGGCGTGCTCCGTCAGGGATGCAAGGGCGTGATCGGCAATGGGGTGGTGCTTGACCCGCTGGCATTTCTCAACGAGGTGTCGCGGCTGCGCGAACTGGGCGTGACCGTGGATGGCAACCTCTTTGTCTCCAACCGTGCGCAGGTGATTCTGCCCTACCACCGCATGATCGAGCTGGCCGCCGAGAGCGCGCCGGGGCGCAAGAAGATCGGCACCACCAGCCGCGGCATCGGGCCGGCCTACGAGGACAAGATGGCGCGAAGCGGGCTGCGCGTCGTGGATCTGCTGCATCCGGCGCTGCTGAAGACGCACATTGAGGCGGCCTGCGCGGAGAAGAACGCGATTGCCCATGCGCTGTTCGGCACCGACCCGCTGGACCCCGCAAAGATGTATGACGAATACGCCGCGGCGGCGGAGCAGGTGAGGCCGTTTGTGGCCGATACCGGGCGGCTGCTGAACGGCATCCTGGCCAAGGGCGGCAGCGTGATGTTCGAGGGCGCGCAGGGGACGATGCTCGACATCGACCACGGGACGTATCCATTTGTGACTTCCTCTTCGGCGACTGCCGGAGGAGCGTCGACGGGAACAGGCGTGGGACCGACGGCCATCGGGACAGTGATCTCGGTGACCAAGGCCTACGTGACGCGCGTGGGCGGGGGACCATTCCCGACCGAGATTCACGACGCCGCTGGCGATGTGCTGCGTGAGCGCGGCCACGAGTATGGCGCCGTGACCGGGCGGCCGCGGCGCTGCGGCTGGCTGGATATTCCGCTGCTGCGCTACTCCAACCAAGTGAACGGCGCGGAATGGCTGGTGGTCACCAAGCTCGACGTTCTGGACGGGCTAGCCGAGATTCCGGTGTGCATTGGATATGAGATTGACGGCAAGGTCACCGACGAAATCCCCGCGGACGTGCACGGCCTGGAGGCGATCAAGCCGCGCTATACCACGCTGAAGGGCTGGCGCCAGCCGACGGAGAGCATTACCGACTTCGACAAGCTGCCCGAGGAAGCCCGCGAGTACCTCGCCTTCCAGGAACGGGAGAGCGGGGCGCGGATTGGCATGATCTCCACGGGCCCCGACCGCGGGCAAACGATTGTGGTGCCGGAGTTCGCCGCGGCGCTGGACCGGATAACTTCCTAGATGAATCGGCTCATCCGAGAACCGACGTTTCCGGGCATGCGACGCGAGCGGGTAGCTTGCCCACGGGCGGCAGCATTCCTGGCTTGCCTGATTGCTCCCGTTCGAGCCTGGTTTCTCGTCAAATTCCGCGGGCCGATTCGGGAGCAGCGAGTACCTGGATGGGGCCCGGAAGGGCCGTGGATGGGATTGACGAGATTTCCAATTGACCAGAGCACCTTTCCGGGGCTAACGTGTACGCGTATGCCGGGTTCTGCTCTTGATCGATTGAGCCCCGTTTACTGCCGCCGGTTGAATGCCGCGTGGGCAATTGCGCTGGCCTTTGCCCTGGGGATGTGGGCGAGTCCGCTTTGCGCCGGAAAGCAACTGGCGCAAAAGCACGAGAACCGCCACGATATCGATCAGCTTGAGGATGAATGGCGCAGCGCCATGCTCGCGGCAAACACCAAAGTAATGGATTCGTTGCTGGCCCCGGATTACATGGCCATCACTCCCTCAGGCACCCTGCAATCGCGTGACGACACGCTGCAAAGCCTGAGCTCCGGCCGCATACATTTCACCCTCCTCGACGTTTCCGACCGCAAGGTGCGCTTCTACGGAACCACTGCCGTGGTCACATCGCTGGCTAATATTCAGGCCACGACCCCTGACGGAAAGGTGAGTGGCAGCTATCGCTATACGCGGGTCTACGTGCGCGATGCCCAGGGAGATTGGAAGATCGTCAGCTTCGAGGCCAGTCGAGTCCGAGAGCCCGGACCGCACAAAAGAAACGAACTCCACTAAAGCATTCTAGGAAACTCTGTCAGGCGAAGCCCTGCGCTAAAGTCAGCGCGACCAACAGGGAGCGACGACCTTGTTCAGCGCCAAAGACATCATACGATTTCCTAAAATACAGTAAGAGGAACGAAATCCATCGACTGAGGGCCGGTCTGGCCTGCTCAACTTCAAAAGAATCAGCCACTTGATGGAACTTCGCGGCCTCCTTGTGGCGGCTCGGCCGGAAGCGGGTTCTGCAGGTTTCCCGGTCGGCCTTGAAAATCGCAAGGCCTCAGGGTACACTAAAGCTAATATAGGACTAAAAGAGTCCTATATTGCGGGATAGCGGTTCGCGCCCTTCCTCATCGGATCTGCATAGCGGTCCGCGCCGGGCAGGGGCAACAGGAATCCCGGCAGCTTGCCGAGGCGTATCAAAACCGAATCCCGTGGAGGCTCAATGAGTTCAAGTGTCGATACAATTCGCGGTCTCGCCGAACAGGACTACAAGTGGGGCTTCGTCACGGACATTGCCGAGGACCGCGTCCCCAAGGGGCTGAACGAAGACATCGTCCGCCTGATCTCTGCGCGCAAGGGTGAGCCCGAGTTCATGCTGGAGTGGCGGCTGAACGCGCTGCGCCACTGGTTCCGCATGGCGAAGGAAGAAGGAGCGCCAACGTGGGCCAACCTGACCATCGCTCCTATCGACTACCAGAACATCTCCTACTACTCAGCGCCAAAGCAGCGGCCGCAGCTCGACAGCCTGGAGAGCGTGGACCCCGAGATTCTGCGCACCTATGAAAAGCTGGGCATTCCGATCCTGGAGCAGCAGCGCCTGGCTGGCGTGGCCGTGGACGCGGTCTTTGACTCGGTCTCAGTGGCCACCACCTTCAAGGGCAAGCTCGCGGAGATGGGCGTCATCTTTTGTTCGTTCTCTGAGGCCGTCCAAAAGCATCCCGACCTCGTCAAGAAGTACCTCGGCTCGGTGGTTCCGCAAACAGACAACTTCTATGCAGCGCTCAACGCCGCGGTGTTCACTGACGGATCGTTCGTCTACGTGCCCAAGGGCGTGCGCTGCCCCATGGAGCTCTCGACCTACTTCCGCATCAACGCCGCAGAGACGGGGCAGTTCGAGCGCACTCTGATCGTCGCCGACGAGGGCGCTTACGTGAGCTACCTCGAAGGCTGCACCGCGCCCATTCGCGACGAGAACCAGTTGCACGCCGCGGTGGTGGAACTGATCGCGCTCGACAATGCGCAGATCAAGTACTCGACCGTGCAGAACTGGTACCCCGGAGACAAGGAAGGCCGCGGCGGCATCTATAACTTTGTGACCAAGCGCGGTAAGTGCCTGGGCGTGAACTCCAAGATCTCGTGGACCCAGGTGGAAACGGGATCGGCGATCACCTGGAAGTATCCGAGCTGCATTCTTCAGGGCGACAATTCCGTGGGCGAGTTCTATTCCGTGGCGCTGACCAACAACCGCCAGCAGGCCGACACGGGCACGAAGATGATCCATATTGGCAAAAACACGCGCTCGACCATTGTGGCCAAGGGCATCTCCGCGGGCTACGGGCAGAACACCTACCGCGGCCAGGTGAAGATCCTCAAGAGCGCCACGGGCGCGCGCAACTACACGCAGTGCGACTCCCTGCTCATCGGCGACCGCTGCGGCGCGCACACTTTCCCCTACATCGAAGTGAGGAACGCGTCGGCGCGCATGGAGCACGAGGCCTCGACATCGAAGATCGGCGAGAACCAGCTCTTCTATCTGCGCCAGCGCGGGCTCAAGACGGAGGACGCCGTCTCCATGATCGTGAACGGATTCTGCAAGACGGTGTTCAAGGAGCTGCCCATGGAGTTTGCTGTCGAGGCACAGAAGCTGCTGGGCGTGAGCCTCGAAGGCAGCGTGGGATAAGTTGCAGCGCTGGACTCAAGTCCAGCTGTCGTGCGGGCGTCCACGCCCGCACGGGAAATCGAGTGGAGAGAGAGAGACGAACCAATGGCTTTGTTAGAGATTCAAGATTTACACGCCTCAGTCGATGGCCACGAGATTCTCAAGGGTGTGAATCTGACCGTGAACGCGGGAGAGGTGCATTCCATCATGGGCCCCAACGGCTCGGGCAAGAGCACGCTGGCGGCGGTCCTGGCGCGGCGCGAGACCTACGAGGTAACGCGCGGCAGAGTCTTGTTCGACGGCAAGGATCTGCTGGAGATGAAGCCCGAGGACGCGGCGTGCGAAGGCGTGTTTCTGGCCTTTCAGTATCCGGTGGAGATTCCGGGCATCGGCAACGCGTATTTTCTGCGCTCGGCCTTGAACGCGATCCGCAAATACCGCGGCCAGGACGAGCTGGACGCCATGGATTTTCTGCCCCACTACAAGGAGCAGATGAAGCTGCTGGAGATGGACGAGAAGCTGATGAACCGATCCGTGAACGAGGGCTTTTCGGGCGGCGAGAAGAAGCGCAACGAGATTCTGCAGATGGCCGTGCTCCAGCCCAAGCTGGCGATTCTGGATGAAACCGACTCCGGCCTCGACATCGATGCCTTGCGCATCGTGGCGCAAGGCGTGAACGCCATGCGCAGCCCGGAGCGCGCCTTCCTCGTGATCACGCACTATCAGAGGTTGTTGGATTACATTGCTACGGACTTCGTGCACGTGCTTGTGGATGGAAAGATCGTGCGCTCGGGCGGCCCGGAGCTGGCGCTGGAGTTGGAAGACAAGGGATACGGCTCGGCGGAAGCCGATGCGCATGCGGCTTTGTCTGCATGATAACCAGGGCGAGAGGAATGGGAAGCGAGAAAGCAATGGCGGCGGCGACGGGACAGTTGGAAAAGTATCTTGAAGCGTATGGCGAGCTGCTCGCGCAGCGGCGTGAGCGCGACCCGGTGTGGCTGGGACAACTGCGCGAGGATGCATGGACGCGCTTCCGTGACAAAGGATTCCCCACCACGCACGATGAGGACTGGCGGTTCACCAATCTTGCCGCGCTGGCGCGGACTCCGTTCCGCCGCGCGGCCAAGGGCAGCGTTGCGGTTTCGGCGCAGGAGATCGAGAAGTTCCGCGTACCGGGCGCGGCTTGCCAGCTTGTCTTCGTGAACGGACACTTTGCGGCGAGCCTCTCCGATCTTTCCAACCTGCCCAAGGGTTTGGAAATCTGTTCGCTGTTGGGCGCGATTGACTGCGGCATGTTCGGCGCGGCGCCTGAGGGCTGCGCTCCCGAGGGCATCGAGCAGCACTTGGGCCGCTATGCCGACGTGCGCCGCGATGTGTTTACCGCGCTGAACACGGCCTTGTGGGAGGATGGCGCGTATTTGCGCATCCGGCGCGGGGCGGTCATTGAGCAGCCCGTCCATCTCTTGTATGTTTCGGCTGGCGCGGGCGCCGAAATCATGACGCATCCGCGCACCCTCATCGTCGCCGAGCCCACGAGCCATGCGGCGGTCATCGAAGATTATGTTTCCATCGGCAACGAGGCTGCGTTTTCCAATGCAGTCACGGAGCTGGTGGCCGGGCAGGATGCGGTCGTCTCGCATTTCCTGGTGGAGCGCGAGAACCTGGCCGCCTTCAACGTGTCCACTCTGCGCCTTGAGCAGGGGCGCGGCGCCAACGTCTCGTCGCACTCCATTTTGCTGGGCGGCGGGCTGGTGCGCAACAACGTGCATCCCGTGCTCGCCGGCGAAGGCGCGGAGTGCCTCATCAACGGCCTCTTCGTGGGTGCGGGACGCCAGCATCTGGACAACTACATGCTGGTGGAGCACGCGCAGCCGCAGTGTTCCAGCCGGCAGTTTTACAACGGCATTCTCGATGGCTCGGCGCGCGGCGTCTTCCACGGCCGCATCGTGGTGCACAAGGACGCGCAGAAGACCGACGCCAAGCAGACCAACCGCAACCTGCTGCTCTCTGACAATGCGCGCATTGACACCAAGCCCCAACTGGAGATTCACGCCGACGACGTCAAGTGCACGCACGGCGCCACCATCGGCCAGATCGAGGAGGAGCAGCTCTTCTACCTGCGCTCGCGCGGAATCGACGAGGTCTCGGCGCGGAACACGCTGCTCTACGCCTTCGCCGCGGAGTGCCTTGACCGCATGCAGGAGCCGGCGGCGCGCGAGTTTGCCGAAAGGCTCATTCGTGAAAGGCTCACTGAGCTGGCGCAGCGCGCTCCATCCGATGTGGCCACGGCGCCGGCGGAAGAGGGTGCGCAGAACTGGGAGGAAGTGCGATGACGGCAGTTGCCCAGCCAGTCGTCCGCGAGCCGCTGCCGCGCACAGTTGTCGCCGGCCTCGATCTCGAGAAGATTCGCGCCGATTTTCCGATCCTGGCCGAACGGATTCACGGCAAGAGCCTCGTCTATCTTGACAACGCTGCCACTTCGCAAAAGCCGCGCGTGGTGCTGGATGCCATCGCGCACTACTACGAGCATTTGAACGCCAACATTCATCGCGGCGTGCACACACTCAGCGTGCGCGCTACCGAGGCGCACGATGCCGCGCGGCAAACGGTGCGGCGGTTTATCAACGCCGGCGACACGCGCGAGGTCATCTTTGTGCGCGGCGCAACCGAGGCCATTAACCTCGTAGCGCAGACCTATGGGCGCAGGCACGTCGGCGCGGGCGACGAAGTGCTGATCACGGCCATGGAGCACCACTCGAACATCGTGCCCTGGCAGATCTTGTGCGAGGAAAAGGGCGCGCAGCTCAGGGTCGCGCCGATTAACGATCGCGGGGAACTCCGGCTGGATGAGTTTGAAAAGCTGATCGGACCGCGGACGCGGCTCGTTGCCGTCACGCACGTATCGAATGCGTTGGGAACGGTGAATCCGCTACGCGAGATGATCGCGATGGCGCACCGGCGCGGCGTGCCCGTGCTGGTGGATGGAGCGCAGGCCGTGCCGCACTTTGTCGTCGACGTGCAGGCTCTCGATTGCGATTTCTATGCCTTCTCAGGCCACAAAGTGTATGGACCCACGGGAATCGGCGTGCTCTACGGCAAGGCCGCGCTGCTTGACGCCATGCCCCCCTATCAGGGCGGAGGCGACATGATCAGCTCCGTGACCTTCGCCAAGACCACCTACAACGTTTTGCCCTTCAAATTCGAAGCGGGCACGCCGGACATTGCCGGAGCGATCGGTCTGGGCGCGGCGCTCGATTACATTGGCGGTCTGGGCATGGGTAAGATTGAGGCTCACGAGCGCGAGCTGCTGGCCTACGCAACGGAAGCGGTCGGCGCCATTCCTGGCGTACAACTCATCGGCACGGCGAGCGAGCGGGTTGGCGTGCTGTCGTTTGTGCTTGACGGCGTGCATCCGCACGACCTGGGGACGATCCTCGATCGCGAGGGCATCGCCATCCGCACCGGCCACCACTGCGCGCAGCCGGTGATGGAGCGCTTCGGCATTCCCGCCACCGCGCGGGCCTCCTTCGCTGTCTACAACACGCGCGAAGAGGTGGATGCGCTGGTGAAGGGAATTCGCGCGGCGCGTGAGGTGTTTGCGTGAGCACGGAAAAAGGCGAACTCAGCGATCTCTATCAGGAAGTCATCCTGGAGCATAGCAAGGCGCCGCGGAACTATCGCAAGCCGGAGTCGGCCAATCAGCACGCCGAGGGATACAACCCCCTTTGCGGCGACCGCTGCACCGTCTACATCAACATGGACGGAGACGCGATTCGCGATATCGGCTTCCAGGGCTCCGGCTGCGCCATCTCCCGCGCCTCCGCATCGATGATGACGCAGATTCTGAAGGGAAAAACGAAGGCCGAGGCGGCCAAGCTCTTCGAGGAGTTCCACGATCTGGTCACCGGTAAGGAGGACGCGGCGGAAACAACGGATCTTGGCAAGTTGAAGGTGTTCTCCGGCGTCTCCAAGTTTCCCGCGCGCGTCAAGTGCGCCACGCTGGCCTGGCACACGCTGCAATCGGCCCTCGAAAACAAGGACAAACCTACTTCCACCGAATAACGAGAGCGATGCGATGCCGGTTCCCATTCAATCCAACCCAAACACCGCGCCTGTTGCCGGACCCTTCCGCGAGGAGATGATCTGGCAGCAGTTGAAGACGGTGCGCGATCCGGAAATCCCGGTCGACATCGTCAACCTGGGCCTGGTCTACGCGGCTTCCGCGGTTCCGCTCGAAGGTGGTGGCAACCGCATCGACGTGCGCATGTCCCTCACCGCGCCCGGCTGCAGCATGTCCGATGTGATCAAGGCCGAAGTGGAACGCAAGCTGACCGCGCTGCCCGAGGTGCGCGAGGTGCGCGTCGATATCGTCTTCGATCCGCCCTGGAATTCGGGCATGATGTCCGAGGCAGCCAAGCTGCAGCTTGGCTTCGACTCCGACTACGGCGCCGCGCCCTCGAACTCAGGAGCCTTCAAGGTTCTGCGCTGAACGGGACGCGGCTGGCGCCGCTGCCAATGATTCACAGCGGTCAGCATGCGGCGACACCGATCAAATTCTTTCCAGGAATCAGCGGTCCTCTTCGCTGCCCAACTCCTCCAACTGACGGCGCCAGTCGAGAGAATCGACGAAGCCCCTCGATTCGCGCCAGCCGGGCTCGACGATCACGTGCAGCTCGAGATAGACCTGCGTGCCCAAGAGCGACTCGATCTTACGGCGCGCGCCGGTGCCGATGGCCTTCAGCTTCGTCCCGCCCTTGCCGATCAGAATCGCCTTCTGCCCTCCGCGCTCGCAGTAAATCGCAGCCGCAATTCCAGTCAGCGGTCTCTTGCCGGGCCTCACCTGCCCTTCCGGCTCCTCGAAGCGCTCAATCACAACCGCCGATGCGTACGGAACCTCTTCGCCGGTCTCAATCAGAATGCTCTCGCGGATGAGTTCGGCCACCATGAAGCGCAGCGGCTGATCGGTGTACTGGTCCTTGGGGTAGTAGCGCTCACCCTGAGGCAGCACTTCGACGATTTTGTGTACCAGCACGTCGAGGCCGTCGCGTTTGCGCGCACTCACCGGAATCACCTGCGCGAATTTGTACTGGCGCGTGAGCGACTCGATCATCGGCAGGAGCCGGTCCTTGCGCACCAGGTCGATCTTGGTCAGGACGAGAAAGACCGGGCAGTCGAGCTTGCGGATGAGCGAGAAGAGGAATTCATCCTCGCTCGCGCCGCCGCGGGAGGTGCCTCTTTCTTTCTGGTCAGAAGACGCCTCGAGTTGGATTCTGCGCGTCGCGTCGACGAGGACCAGCACAAGGGCTCGGGACTCCAGGGCTTCGTGGACCTCCTGCAGCATGCGGCGGTCGAGCTGCGAGCCGGCTCTGTGTACCCCGGGTGTGTCTACGAAGACGATCTGCGCGGCCGGGTGCTGGCCTTTTCGCGCGGGCACCTCGACCACGCCGGCGATGCGGTTGCGCGTGGTCTGCGGCTTGGCCGTGACGATCGACACTTTCTCACCGGTCAAGGCATTGAGAAGTGTGCTTTTGCCCACGTTGGGCCGGCCGAGGATGGCGACGAATCCCGATTTCACGCGCTGTGCAGCTCCTGACTGAGTGTACGGCATCTCGCGTCAAAACAAGACCCGGGCGTCTGGACGTTCTGACCGCTGAATAGGTCAGCGCCACGTCGCATGCGGCTCTCTTCAGTGCTTCACCCAGCCATGCTTTCCCGCTTCAAAACTGCGGCGGTCGAGCCGGGGCAGCGAGCGCGCCACCTTGTCGGGAAAGAGGGGGTAGTGCCTCGCCGCGATGAGGAGTTCCGGCACGCACCAGACGTCTTCCTCTGTGGTCATCCAGTGCCGGCGATCCAGGCGCGCCAGGTTCACCGGCCTCGAGTAGGCGCGCAAGGTGCGTTCGCCGCGCAGGTTGTAGTAGTGCTCAAAGTAGCTGAGCGCCAGCTCGCGCAGAGTGCGGTAGATGGGCGCGCGAAAGCGCAGCCCCGCGAAGTTTGATTTGGCAATTCCTCCCCACAGGCCGCGTTCGCGATAGACGGCCACCACGTGGTCGTCGTCATGCACGGCCTCCAGATCCATCAGCAGCGGCGGATGGCCGTTGACTCGCAGCGCAGCAGCGGCCAGCAGCGCTCCCTCCAGGCAGTGTCCTTTGCGCTCCCGCAGCACGCGCTCAGGAGACCACGCCGTGTGCGCGTATTGGTACTCGAGCGCGTCGATGAACCGTTGGATTCGCGCCGGTGTCTTCAGCGCGCGCAACGTGCGCAAATGTTCCGGCGATAACCCGAAGCTCTCGTGTCCGACCCTAGGTATTCCGCCTCTCGACACTCCCCCACCCTTCAAAGCCAAGGACGTAACTCCAGTGCCAAGTCGCAAAGACGATACTGAAGTGAATTCTAAAGCCCCCTGCGCACTCGCGGGTTCCGGCAGCGGCTCCAGGAAACCAGCCGTCAGTTTTTCCCAGCCGTCATTAACTCGTGGATACTCTGCGCAGCCGAGTGCCCATCCTCTCGTGCGGGCACCCCGGTGGTGCGCGCCGTTTTTTCGATTTCTTTTGAAAAACGGCTTGACCTGTCTATAACTGTAGGGTCGACAGTGGGAGTAGACGATGTGGACAGTAAGCAAACTCGCCCGGCGGGCCGGGCTTAGCCGGACTGCGCTCTTGTACTACGAATCCATCGGGCTGATGCGCGTCCCGGAACGCAGCCAGGGGAACTACCGCTGCTACGGAGAGCGGGATCTCGCGCGCCTGCTCGAGATCCGCGCCTATCGAGACGCGGGCCTCAGGCTGGCCGACATTCGCGCCATTCTGGATCGCTCGGCCGGCGATGCGGCGGGAGTGCTGCAACGGCGGCTCATGGAACTGGACGGCGAGATCAGGACTCTCCGCGAGCATCAGGCGGCGATCCTCAAGTTGCTGAGCCACGGACGTCTAAGGAGAGGAAAAATGATTACGAAGCAGAAGTGGGTTGCAATCATGAAGGCATGCGGGCTGAGCGACGAGCAGATGCATCGCTGGCACGCGGAGTTCGAACGTTCGGCGCCGGAGGAACACGAGGAGTTTCTCAAGTTCCTGCACATCCCGGCGGCGGAAATCAAAACCATTCGCGAGCAGAGCCTGAAAGGGTTCTGACGCCGCGAGTCCAACGGCGGCGCGGGGCCATTGGTCCGAATCTGACGGGTGGGGATCGGGGCGCCCCACCCCCTTTTCGCGGCAGGCCACCGCACCGCAAAGCAAGACTGATTCGTTTGGACGCCGGGGCTGCCGAGAGAATCGCGGCGTGCTCTCCGTGGATGCTCCTCGCCAATAGATGACTGGTATGATCGGCGCATGATTCCTGTAGGCGAGACGGAGAGGTTGATTCTGCAGCCGCTGGAGGCGGCAGACGCACCGCAGATTCAACAACTCTTTCCGTACTGGGAGGTCGTGCGCTACCTCCGCAACGTCGTGCCATGGCCATATCCCGCGGATGGGGCGCTCCATTTCATCCGCGACATGGCGCTGCCTGCAATGGAACTCGGCGAGCAATGGGTCTGGACGTTGCGGCTCAAAAGCGCTCCGGACGAGATCATCGGGTGCCTCGATTTGCGCAAGGGCGAGGAGGACAACCGCGGATTCTGGCTGGGCCTCAAATGGCAGGGCCTGGGGCTGATGAGCGAAGCGTGCATGTGGGCTAACGATTTCTGGTTTGAGACGCTGGAATTCAAGGTGCTGCGCGTGGCCAAGGCCGCCGCAAACACGGCCTCGCGCCGCATCTCAGAGAAGCACGGCATGCGGATGGTCGGCATGATGGAGAAGGACTACGTCTCCGGCCGCCTGCCTACAGAGATTTGGGAAATCACGGCGGAGGAGTGGCGGAAGTGGAAAGCCCGGTCCGCATGAAATCCGGTTCTCATGCGGTCGCCGCGAACTCCAGGCCCGTCGCGCTGAGCGCTGGCCCTAAAAATGTCCCGGCATCGGCGCGGGTCCCTGATACACAAGGCTCAATCCCCAATCCGAATCGCTAGGAAAATCGGGTGGCTCGATTTCGCCGATCGTATTCGCCGCAATGACTCCGTTGCCAACGTCCAGCCACGTTCCCTCACGCGGATCGAACCATTGCGCGCGATAGACGCTCATCATACGAGCGCCGCGCACGACGCTCTTCGGGCAACCCTTCTCGAAATACAGGAGAAAGATGTTCTGGTCCGGCGTCCTCGCTGCGTAGGCCCAACCTTCATAGCCTTTGAGAATCGGCGTCGCGTTCGGGGCTACATAGCCCGCGTCGGGCACAAGTTCCTGGTAGTGCTTGCCGATCGAGAAGGCAAATGTCCGCAAGTGCTTCATCTGCCCGCCGGAGTTCCACAGAAACGCATCCCACATTTTAGTGGGAGCGGAAGGCTCAATGTCGGCCCCCCAGATCCCCTCGGCGCCATATACGTGGCCCGCGAATCCGCCCGAAAGAAAGTTGCCATACATCGACGAGCGCACGAACTGGTCGTCCTGCTCGGTGCCGCCCTTGGCGCCGTATTTGTAGCCGCCGTTCAGTCCCCGCGCGTCGACGAGCCCGGCATAGTATGGCTCGCCGTTCAGCGCGGGGCGAGGATGCGCATCACGGAAAATGTCGGTCATGTACCAGTAATATTCGTGTTCGCGCTTGTTGCCCACCTGGTGCAGGGTGACCCATGAGTTCTCGCCCCAGTTCACCAGCGTTGAAGGGTTCGCGTTTGCTGAAAGCAGCGTGCCGAAAGGCGGCGGGCCGTAGCGCTCGAGCACCAGATTGATTGCCTTCATGAAATCCGGAACCGAGATGCTCTCCTGGATGATGTCGAGATGAATGGGGCTGAGCACCGTGTTGTTGGCTTGGTAGCGCGCCCACACATATTGAATGAAGCGCGCGTAGGACTCCGGCCATGAGTAGTACTTCTTCCACAACTCGCTGGCATCGCGGCGCGACACCTCGATGAAAGCGACGAACCCATTGGCGTTCAGATAATCGATCTTGCGGTCGATGGCCTTGAAGTATTCAGGATTCACGCGGTTGACATCGGGAAAGACATTCTCGTAGCCGGGCACCTTCCCCGGAAACACGAACGGCCGGCCGCCTTCGTTGTCCATGTTCTTCGCGCTGCCCGTGCCGAATTCGAGCCACGCCGAGCGCACGGTCGTCTTCTCCGCATCGTTCATCACAATGTGCCAGGGCAGCCCGTCGGTCATCCAATTGGGAAACGCGGCAATTACGTTGACCCAGTTGTAGCCCTGCGCCTTGCGGAAGCGAACATAGTCTTTGAAGCCGGCCGTTGGCCCAATCGGCCGTTCCTGGTCATCGTCGTACCAGCGAAATCGGTTGGTACCTACTGAATACCACGTGTCGCCAAGCACGACGAACGGCGTGCCGTCGGCAGTTTCGAGCGCGTGGTTGTTCTTGGTCGCTCGTAGAAATCCCCGTCGCAGCGGGTTCTCTTGCTTTTCGGCCTCAGTCCACTCGACCGCCTCGAACGTGCCGCTTTTGCCCGCGAGCCCCCCGACGGCTGGCTGTGACCCGCTGCGCCAGCGCCACGTGCCCGGTGCGGTTGCCGCCACGCGCACGCAGAATTCATTCCCGCCGTTCCAGAAACCGTAGACGCGCTTGCTGAAGCCGGGCCCGGCCAGTTCGACCCAGACTGTCACGTCTGTGTAGGGATTTGGAAAAGTGCGCTCTGACGTGAGCACAATTTCCTGCTTCTCCCACACGTGAACGCGCCGGGTAGTGGTCTCTGCCGCGCTCGCCAGGATTGCCCGTGGCGCGGCGCCCATCGCCGCGGCTCCTGCCGTTGCCCGCACAAACTCACGACGTGTCAGAACACTGTTGGCCACACGCGCCTCCCCGATTCAATTTTCAATTGGATTCTAACCGTCAGCGCTGCCACCGCATCGAGCGCCAGCGCCGGTGCAGGTGGATGTAGCCTAGGAATCCGCCGGAAACGGCAGCCGCGCCGTTGGCGGGAAAAGGCGTAGGCGTTCGATGCGGCGGCCCGTGGAGGCGACGATTTCGACACGCAGGCCCGGCGGATCGAGCACGACCACTTCACCGGCCGCGGGGATGCGGCCCACAATCTCGCTTACCAGGCCGCCGAGGGTCGTGGCTTCGTAGCTCTCGCCGAGTTCGACCGGCTCGCCAAGAAGGTCGGCGAGCTGATCGGCGGGAAAGTTCCCCGGCACGAGCCATGAACCGGAGGGTTCGCGCTGCGGCTCCTCAATCTGCGTGTCGGTTTCGTGCTCGTCGCGGATGTTGCCGACGATCTGCTCCAGAAGATCTTCGATGGTGACGAGGCCGGCGACCGCGCCGTACTCATCAATCACAATGCGCATGTGCTGCTTCTCGCGCTGCATCTCGCGCAGCAACTCATAGCCGCGCTTGGTTTCAGGAACAAAGACGGCGGGGCGCAGGATGCTGGTGACGGTGCGCGTGCGGGCTGCCTCGTCGGTGATCTGCAGAAGGTCGTGAGCGAAGGCGAGGCCCTTGATGTTGTCGAGCGAGCCGGAATAAACGGGGACGCGCGAGTAATTCTGTATGCGCAGCATCTCGAGGAAGTGCTCGATGGTGGTGGATTCGGGGACGGCGAAGATTTCCGGTCGCGGCGTCATTACCTCGCGCACCAGCATGTCGCCGAATTCGACGGCGGAGCGGACCAGCTCGCTGTCGCTCTGCTCGAGGATGCCTTCTTCCTCGCCGGCCTCGATGAGGGCTTCGACGCCGGGGTCGGGCTCTTCCACGGGTCCGGCAGGGGCCTCGGCCAGCGCCGCGACGGAGAAGAAGAATCGGATAAAAACGGTCACCGGCGTGACCAGCCAGAGCAGCAGGCGGATGGGCCAGAGGAGGTACGCCGCCCATAGGCCCCGCGTGCGGTTGAAAAGCAGCGAGGGAATGAGCTGGTACGCAAAGATGACGACCAGCACTACGGCGAGGATCGCCTGGGCGATCTCAAGAGCAGTAGGCGGGCCGGGGTGCGTGGGGCGGATGAAGAGAAGCGCGCCGAACCCAAGAGCGATGAGGCCGAGCGCGAGTTGCTGAAGAACGGAGGCGCAGAGGGCGGCGTGCTCGCGGCTCAAACCGAGATGCGGCTCGATGCGCTCCTCCCACGCGTCGAGGTTCTCCTGCACCTCGCGGCTCAGAATCTTGCCGAACTCGGAGTAGACGCGCTGGATGTAGGAGGCGAGAGTCGCCACCACGACGAGCACAACGAGGAATGTGATCTCGAGCGGGGTCATCGCGTGCGGCTCCGCATTGAGTGGGTGCGGGCTTGAGTTCGCGCTTTCCCAGGTCCCAGAATCGGGACCTGGGGCACCCGGCGGCCATTCGCGGCGGCTAGGCCGCCTGCGGTGCGGCCAACCTTTTTGCCGACTGCTCGCCCAGTCGATGTGCGCTCGATGAGTCCTTGCGGCAGGCCGAGCTGCGCGCGCAAGTCGCGCTCGCGCCGCTGCATCTGGCCCGCGTCGGACTCGTGGTTGTAGCCGGCCAGGTGAAGCACGCCGTGGAGGATGAGAACTTTCAGCTCGCAGGTGAGCGCGTGGCCCTGCTCTGTGGCCTGGCGGCGGGCGGTCTCCACGCTGATAGCGATGTCGCCGGCAACCCGCTCCACGGGCTTTGCGCTTTGGAGCGCGTCAGCGGGAAAAGAAAGCACGTCGGTCGCCTTGTCCTTGCCGCGGAAGCGCCGGTTGAGGTCGCGAATGGCGGCATCGGTGGTGAGCAGCACGGTCACCTGGCCGCGCAGACCAGCAGCATCCTGAGCCTCTGCGAGGAATCGGGCAAGCGTGCGCGGAGTCGGCAGGCGCTCGGCCCAGGGAAGTGCGCTGCGGCCCCAGACAGCTCCCGGCGAGGCCGACCTGAAATGCGGACGAGAATCGGGGCTCCCACGGATCGGTAGCTCGGAGAGCCGGGGTTCGCGGTGTACAGGGTCAGGTTCCAATTCTGGGTCGAGGAGAATCATCGTGCGCGGGGCCCGCGGCTCCTGCGTGCGGGGATCCGGTTCTGACTCGATGATACGCGACGGGGAACCCCCCCACCTGTTTCACGATGAAACCATGAAAAGTACACTACCCGCAATTCGGAACAGCACTGGTTCGAGCAGGTCACCATGTTCCCGCTCGAACCAATGCAGCCCGCGGCTATTGCCATACCAACAAGTTATAGTCGTCCTGCAACGAAGCGCGGGCGTAGCGAGTGCCGTCCCGCGATGCTCGGCGGACACGGATGCCGGGTTTCAACTGTGGATGGCGCGGTATTCTCCGTTACCTGTTTCGGGTGGTACTCGCGCCATTCGCGTGCGATCCGAACTGCATAGATAGCCAAAATCGTGATCGCGAAAGCACCACAGACAGAGTGTTGAAGGATGAACGTGTACACGAGTTTCCTCCCGGTTATGGTTGCAGCTTTGCCGCTGCTTCGATTGCCGCTTTGCGGCGCCATGCAGCATTTTCGCTGACGACGTACAGCGCTGCGTACACGAGCACCGCTACATAACGGACCATCGTTGTCGGCGCGGCGGAAAACAACCAGTATTCCGCAGCCAGCGCGCAGACGCGGATAATCCAGATGGTGTATTGATTCAATGTGCTCCAATCTTCTGCGCTCAGATCCGTTCGCAACACGGCAGAGAAGAACGCGGCGCAGACGGTCAGAGCAGTGATCACGGAGATCGTAAACCCCGATTTGCTGAAGAAATGGAACAGCGAAATATAAATCGCCGCGAAGAGCAACAATTCGTACAAACGCGCCGGCCCTGGCCACGCCCAGAAGCTACTGCGACGCGTTACATTGGTCGAAGACATGCTTTTCAACTCCTTTGCACGGTCTAAGATTGCGGGTGGTCCGCTGAACCTGTGGACCAGGTGTTCAGCAAACAGCCGCGCATTCTCCGCAGGCGAGGACTGCTGCCGTACATGCCCAGACAGTAATCGTGCATCCCGTTGCTATACCGACGCCCGCAGCAATCAAACAGGCCCAGTACCAGTCGCTCATTACCCGGACAACGTGCCCATTCGTTTGGTGATTGCGCGCAAGTTGCCCGTCCGCACCCACTGACGATTGTGACACGAACTGCATTTGTTCGGTTCTGAATTGCTCCACCATTTGGATTTCTGTCTTGTACAGCCCTTGGCTTTTCACCATCGCCAAAAACCGCTGGCGGTCGTTCTGATCGGGGTCTAAGAAAGAGCGCACTCGGGCAGCGTTGACATGAAAGCCTTGCGCCGCGAGTTGCTTCTCGAAGGACTGGATGTACGCTTGGCTGGGGTGATAGTTCAGGTAGGCATCTTCGTTGGCGAGGATCTTCTTCTCCACCGCAGCAGTGTAGCCAATTTCCTGAAAGTGATCGTAGGCTGTCTTCATCGGGGCCGCAGCTACGTCTACGTCGCTAGCTGTAAGCTGCTGCGCTTGCTTCTTCAGTCCAAAGTTTCGAATGGCTTGGTTGACGTTATCCATAACAGCCGGGCTCACCTTGGAACTGTCCCAGCTAGGGCTAGGCAACTGGCTAAAGTCCGGCGATTGAGCAAATGCGGGGAATTGCGGCGTCGCTACGAGCATGCCGCAGACGACGAGAGAACAGGAACTTCTGAAAAGTTTCAGCTGCATTGATTACTTCCTCCTATCTGAAGTGGCTTGGCATATTGCATCAAAATGTTTTGTGAAAGGGCACGACCTCACTCCTGCCAAAAAAGGCAGTTAGGGTCGGCATTTTCTCCCCAACGGAACAACTCTTGATCGCGGAAGCCGCTTTTGAAACGCGGTCTGTCCTCTTTGAGGATCCCAAAGAAGCACAGCATAAGCACGGTTCAGCGCTCGCGCCCGGCGGAAAGAGAGGGGAGCCCAGCAGAGGGGATCCGCCCGGGATGGTCGAACGCCGGAATCAGGCCTAAAACACGCCAACCCGATTCTGTCGATAGCATAAGCACGAAGCAGAGGGGGGGGGGGCTGTGACGGCGGACACGGGTATATGTGACAAGCTGGGCGGCCAGTTCGTGCGCAAGCGCCTTCGGCCTGATCGCAGGGCAGCACCGTGGGCGCGAAGGCATTGCCGTTTACAAGTATCTGAAGAAGCCAGACGCGTGCTTCATCAATAGGTCCGGAATTAAGCTAAGTACCTATGCCCAAAACGCTCGTTCACGATAGACATGCGCACAGAGTCATGCTTCTCACCCACGGGCTGAGCAAACGTGGCGCATACCTCCCTTGAAGGCGTAAAACTATTGCGGTTTCGCTCGTTGCTTCGCCTGCCCCTCCGCGCGGTCTTCGCTCTGCGCAACGCCGACCTGAATTGCGTCGCCCAGGTTGAGCGGCAGCTCCTGCTGCTGCGGCTTGGCGGACTCGTAGGCGCGTACGATGCGCTGGACGACCGGATGGCGCACCACATCGGAATCGTCGAAGTGGCAGAATGCGATGCCCTCGACGCCGTTGAGGATGTTGATGGCGTCCAGCAGGCCCGACTTGCGCGGGTTGGGCAGGTCGATCTGGGTGATGTCGCCGGTAATGACGGCCTTGGAGTTGTTGCCCATGCGCGTGAGGAACATCTTCATCTGCTCGATGGTGGTGTTCTGGGCCTCGTCGAGGATGATGAAGGCGTCATTGAGGGTGCGGCCGCGCATGAAGGCCAGCGGGGCCACCTCGATGACGTTGCGCTCGATCATCCTGTCGACCTTCTCGACATCGAGCATGTCGAAGAGTGCGTCATAGAGCGGGCGCAGGTAGGGATCGATCTTTTCCTGCAGGGTGCCGGGGAGAAAGCCGAGGCGCTCGCCGGCCTCGACCGCCGGACGCACCAGGACGATGCGGCTGACGCGCTTGGCGTTGATGGCGGCCACGGCCATGGCGACGGCGAGATAGGTTTTGCCGGTGCCGGCCGGGCCCACGCTGAAGACCATGTCATTCTGCTCGATGGCCTCGATGTAGCGGCGCTGATTCAGCGAGCGGGGCTGGACGGTGCGCTTGATGCCCGCCGAGCGCTGCTTGCCGGCTTCGGCCACGGAGCGCAAGGTGGCGGCGGGATCGGCCACGACCAGGCGCAGCATGGCGTTCAACTCGCCATTGTGGGGATGGATTCCCTGGCGGCGCAGGGCCTCGAAGTCCTGAAAGATGCGTTGCACGCGGGCCACGCTTTCTTCGGGGCCTTGCACGTGCACGGCGTCGGAACGGAGGTCGATGCGCACGCCGAGCGAGTCTTCCATCAGCCTGAGGTTTTCATCGCGGGTCCCAAACAGGGGCTCGAGGTTGGGCGTGATCTCCAGAGCGATCTTCAAAGGGTTCAACGTCCTCCGGGACGGTGGGTCGGGGTTGAGGTTGGTCGGCAGCGGCTCCGATGGGCGGCTGCCGGCGGGTTTGTATTTGTAAGTGAGTCATCGGCGACCGGGGCGGCAGGCGTGAGCACAGGGTATCCCGGCCTCCAAATGCGCAGGCGCACGCGATTCCGCGGCGCTTCGAGGCAAACGGCTTGTTTTGAATGGAGTAGGAGACCGCAGGGCGTACCCAAGTCCATCTTCCGGGCTGCCTTACGGGACCGCGGGTTGGGGTCGAGTGCCAAATCCAGTATTGCGAGAGTAGCGCGAGCAGGGCTGCGCGTCAACCAGCGTGCCATAACTTTTGATGCACAGGTTGTCTTGCATGACACCTGTAGAGTTGCCGGCGCTACGAACCGTGGTGGCAGCGCCGCAGGGGCGGCGCGACAAACGGTAATGCCAGGTGGCGGAGGGGCGGCCGGCGCGCGATCCGATACACTGCTGGAGACTCCCGGTAAGGCCTCACCGAGGAAGCCCACGCATGTCTGCACTTTATATCGTTGTTCTGGTTGCCATCTCCGTTGCGCTGCTGGCGGTGGCCGTCAACCGCGCGATGGGGGTGAAGACCAAGGCCGACTATCTGGTGGCCGGCCGCTCGCTGCCGGCAGTGGTGCTGGTGCTCACGCTGCTCACTTCCTGGATCGGCGCCGGTTCGCTCTTCGCCGGCGCTGAGAACGCCTATAAAAACGGCTTTGCGGCGCTATGGCAGCCGGCGGGCGGCTGGCTGGGCTTGCTCCTCATCTACTTTATTGCGCCGCGGGCGCGAAAGTTTGCGCAGTTCACGCTGCCTGATCTGCTCGAGGCGCGCTACAACCAGACAGCGCGCGTGCTGGGGACCATCGCGATCCTGTTTGCCTACGTGGGCATCGCCAGCTACCAGTTCAAGGGCGGAGGCGACGTGCTGCACCTCATCTTTCCCGATGCGGTGACGGCGGAGCAAGGCACGTTTATCATCGCCACATTCGTCGTCATCACCACGGCGCTTGCCGGCATGTCGTCGGTCGCGTATATGGATGTCGCCATCGGCTCGATGGTGACGGTCATCTGCATCATCGCCGCGCCCATGCTGCTGGCCAAGGCAGGCGGATGGCCGGGGCTGCACGCGGCGCTCCCACCGCAATATTTCCAGGTGCTGGGAAACTACCGCATGAGTGGAGGCGTGCGCGGGCCGGCAAGCATGGGGCTCGTGCGCGCGCTCGAGTTCCTCGTGCCCACTCTGCTGCTCATGCTGGGCAACCAGGTGATGTACCAGAAATTCTTCTCGGCAAGGTCCGAACGTGACGCGCGCATCTCCGTAGTCGGTTGGACGCTCGGCACGCTGGTGCTGGAGACGCTGATTGTGGCCATCGCGGTCTTTGGCCGCGCGCTGTATCCCACGGGTGAGGCGGCGCTGCACCCGCGCGAGATCATCCCCTACACGGCGCGACACGGGCTGCCCGCGGTAATGGGCGCACTGCTGCTGGGCGCGGTCTTCGCCAAAGTGATCTCGACGGCTTCGAACTACCTGTTCTCGCCGGCCACGAACCTCGTGGAGGACGTTTTCGTGCGCTACGTTGCGCCGGGCGCCTCCAACCGGCGCGTGCTGCTCGTCTCGCGGCTGGCGGTGGTGGCGCTGGGCATCTGGGCGCTCTACCAGGCGGTCTACGCCGAGAGCATTCTCGAGAAGATGCTCTACGCCTACACCATTTATTCGGCTGCGCTCACGCCGGTGGTGCTGGCGGCGTTCTACTCAAAGCGCGCAACGGCCTGGGGCGCCGTAGCCGCGATTGCCACCGGGACCGCGGTGACGCTTGCGTGGGATCACGAGGGCGTGAAGAGCCTCCTTCATCTTCCGCCGATTCTCGCCCAGCGCGACGCGATCTTTCCCGCGCTCTTCGCCGCGGTCCTGGCGCTGCTCGTGGTCAGCGCGTTCACGCCTCGGCCCTCGGCCGAGCAACTGGCCAAGTTCGCGGAGTAGGGAGAGTAGGCAATTCCCGGATTGCCGGCAAATCGCCCATAACGTGAGATTTCCCGTGATTCGGCCTCGGTACATGCTTTGGCGATCACGCGGCGGTCGAATCATGCGACTCGCCTGACCAATATCTCTCCGTCAAACGGATGCAAACTTTCTCCACCGGACAGCATCGAAACTCGACGGAAGCTTGTTTCGTCAGGCCCCGTGTTGGGGAAAATTGAGCCAGCGAGCGGGTCAGAGAGCGACCGATAAACGATTAGCAAATCAACCATCAACCGTCGTACCCACATACTCGCGGAGGGGCCGGTCGAAATCTTGAAAGGGGGCATGGGAGAGCATCGAGTGGAATTCTTTACACGTGTACAAATCCGAATTTGGACTCAGCCACTCCAATTCAGGCCCCAAGAGTGATCAATTCTGCACAGACAGAACCGCGAACCATTGAAATCCTTGCACAAGCAAGGTATTCGCAGTCGGGTGCAAACCAAGCGCCTAGAGTGCACCCTTCGTGAGTTTGGCGAGGTCGGTTCTATTATGAGATATCAGGTGAAAGAACTGGAGCCCGCAAATTCAGAGAGGCTACGAGCGGCTTTAGCAGAGCTGTTTGAGCTACTGGAGGGGTATGGACCACAGTGGTATACGGAAGAACATCACAATCATGCCGTAGACGCGCTGTTAGACCTGGATAATCATTTCCATTCGGGTTCCTCTGAGTTATAACGGAGTGCGTGCGCTTTCACTGGCGGAGTCTATTGCCCCGAGCGGTTTCTTCATTCGGAATGCCCGCAATCGCGTTTGCTTGCCCGTAGGCGAGCCGGACTCGGCCAAAAAGTGCCGCCCACGATGTCCTTAGGGAAGGTTCGCTCGTTCTTGACGGCCTTCCGATCTCATCTGAAAGCGCAGCTCGGTGAAGGCGTGCTTTCCTCCGGGTGAAAGCGTTTGAGTGCCTTCTCTGATGAACCGGGCGAGCAATTCCACCACCGCCGGACTCCCATAAATCGCGATTTGCGACCGTGAGTCAGTTACGGCAACCCGGCCCTCAGGTTCCTCCAGCTTCTTTCGCTCACTGCCACGCGAGCCGTCTTGTTGCGCTCTGCCGAAGGGTTTGAGAGGAATTGGCCTTCGCGGATGAACTCAGAAAATTCCATATCGGCTTTCTCCAAGGGAGTCCTCAGATTTGGAGGAGAACCGCATAAACTATTGATTCAACAAGGACGTGGGTCAGCCTGGTAGAGCAACGCAATTCATCGTGCGCAGCCGCGAAGCGAATGCTCACCGAGTCTAGCCTGCGAGGAGCGCGAGGCTTCGCCGTGCGGGCTCGGCAGTTCAAGTCTGGCCGTCCCGGCCATTCTTCTCTGTGAAATCGCAACAATCAACCGTACCACCGGCCCGCTTCAGCGCGTCGAAAACCGCCCCAGGAGGAAACCGTTCCTCCGCGAGCGAAAAACGCGCCTGGCAAGAAGGACGATTATGATGGCGTTTGCGGCGGTTCTTCGTATCCCGCGAGGTTCCGTTTCCAGGGAGTCACGTGGCGCAGATCTTCATTAGTCATTCGAGTACGGACAGGGCGGAGGCAGAAGAGCTCTTAGAGTGGTTGCGCGCACAGGGATTTAACTCCACATTTCTCGATTTCGACGATGAGCGGGGCATCGCTCCGGGGGAGAAGTGGGAGAGCACGCTGTATCGCGAGATCTCCGCTTGCGACGCGGTGATTCTGATTCTGACGGAGAACTGGTTCCAGAGCAAGTGGTGCTTTGTGGAGTTCGCGCAGGCGCGGGCTCTGGGCAAGGCGATCTTCCCGTTGGTGGAGACGCCAACCAAAGAAAAGTTCATCGGCGACGACATTCAACTGCTGGACCTGGTGAAGGACCGCGAAGGCGGGATGGACCGGCTGCGCGCGGAGCTGACGCGCATCGCGATGAACCGGCGCGGCGGCCTGCCCTGGGACAACAAGCGGCCGCCGTACCCCGGACTGATGGCCTTCGAGGAGGCCGACGCGGCAATCTACTTCGGGCGCGATGATGACATCCGGGCATTGATTCAACGGCTGGAAGCCAGGCGTGTACAGGGCGGCGAGAAGCTGGTGGTAGTGCTGGGCGCATCGGGATCGGGCAAATCATCGCTGCTGAGGGCCGGAGTTGCACCGCGGTTGAAACAGGACCAGCACAACTGGATCGTGGTGCAGCCATTTCGTCCCCAGGCACAGCCTTTGGACGAGCTGGCGCTGGCGATTGCCTCGGCGCTGGGCGATGCAAAGAGCTGGCGGCAATGGCGGGCGGCGCTGGAAGGGGACAATCCGTCGCACGAGCTTATGGATCTTGCGCGCGATCTGCGCGCTGCGCATGGACAGAACGAAGCGCACATCCTGATCACGATCGACCAGGCTGAGGAGCTGTTCGGCGGCGCGGATACGGGACAGACAGACCGGTTCTTCGCGGTGCTGAATGCGATGCTGAGCGCGCAACTGCCGTACCTGGCAACGATGTCGCTGCGCTCGGACTACCTGGGCCACTTGCAGCAGGAGACGCGACTGGCGGCGCCATTCGAGCAGTTCGGGCTGAAACCGATGCCGTTGGAGCGGGTGCGCGACATCGTGCTGGGACCGGCCAAACTGGCGGGGATCACCGTGGACGATGCGCTGGTGACGGAGATGATGGCGGATGCGCGGACCGACGATGCGCTGCCGCTGCTGGCGTTTGCGCTGCGCGAGTTGTATGACCGCTCCGCCGGCACAAAACATATGACCGTGGACGCCTATCGCGCGATGGGCGATGCGCAGGCGCAGCTTTCACCGCTGGAAAACGCGGTGCGGCGCAAGGCGGATGAAGTGCTGAACGCGGCGAATCCGACTGCGGAGGATCTGCAGGCCCTGAAGGAAGCGTTCATACCGGGCATGGTGCGGGTGAACGCGGAGGGCGAGTATGCGCGGCGCGCGGCGGATATGTCGAAAATCTCACCCCGCGCCATGCCGACGATCGAGCGCCTGGCCAAAGCGTACCTGTTGACGGTGCGCCACGAGCGCGGCGTGACGCTGGTGGAGGTGACGCACGAAGCGTTGCTGCGCAAATGGCCGCGGCTGAAGGACTGGCTGGACGAAGAGAAAGATTTCCTGACGGGCAAAGAGCAACTGGACCAGGATCTGGCGGACTGGGAGGCTGCGCCGGAGAAGCAGAAGAAGGAAGCGCTGCTGTGGGGGTTGAAACTGGCGCGGGCGCAGGCGTGGCAGACGGCAAAGCCGCGGCAATTGAACGAAGCGGAACTGAGATTCATCAACGCTTCAGTGGAGCACGCGGCAGCGCTGAGAAGGCGGGAGGTAGTGCGCACCACGGGCACGATAGCAGTGGTGCTGTGCCTGATCTTCAGCTTTGTGATCGCGTATCTGGTGAGCAAGAGGCACGATGCACAGGCCGCGGCGGCCAGCGCGCGCATGGCGGCAAGCGAAACGGACTTCAAGTTTGCGGCCACGGAGATGATGCGGGACGAGGATCCGGTGTCGCTGGCGTATTTGGCAGATGCCATGCGCAAGAATCCCGGGAACCAGAAGGCGATGGCGCTCGCGGTTTCTGAGTTGCGCAACGCGGTGCTGCCTCTGGTGACGCTGCATCATGGAGGAGGGGTCCAGGATGCAAGCTTTAGTCCCGACGGGACGAGGGTCGTGACCGCCTCAGAGGATGGAACAGCGCAGGTGTGGGATGCGACGTCGGGACAGAAAATCGGTCAGCCAATGCGGCACGCGGGTTGGGTGCATACGGCGGAGTTCAGCCCGGATGGCACAAAGGTGGTGACCGCGTCCTGGGATGGAACCGCGCGGGTATGGGACTCGAGGACCGGCGCACAGATCGGGAACCCTATGCAGCACGATGTTTCCATTGAAGGCGGCAGGGTGAACTGCGCGCACTTCAACCCGGACGGAACGGAGATCGTGACCGGTTCGTGGGATCACACCGCGCGAGTCTGGGATGCGACGAATCCCGCGCACCCGCAGATGGGTATTGCACTGTTGCATTTGCTGCCGAATGCGAAATCGGAGACGGTGTGGACGGCGGAGTTCAACCCCAAGGGCGCGCCGCAGGTGGTCGTGACCGCCTCGGCCGATCACGAGGCGCGGCTGTGGGACCTGGCGACGCACACGGAGAAGTTCCACAAGCTGCACAACGACGAGGTGAATGAGGCAGTGATCAGCCCCGACGGGCGATGGGTGGCCACGGCCGGCGATAACGGTACAGGGTACATCCTGGACGCGCGGACGTTTCAGCCTGTGGGCCGGCCGCTGCAGCACGAGAGCGGCAAACCGATCAGCTTCATCGCCTTCAGTCCGGACAGCCGGACCATCGTGACGGCGTCGTACGACAAAACGGCGCGCCTTTGGGATGTCCCCTCGGGCAACCCGATTGGGCAACCGATGCCTCACGCGGACTGGGTGGAGGCGGCGACCTTCAGCGCAGACAGCAAACTGGTCGTCACGGCCTCGTACGACCGGACAGCACGAGTCTGGGATGGGCGCACGGGGCAACCGCTGAGCGAGTCGATGCGGCACAGCGGCGCCGTGTACCTGGCGCGGTTTAACCCGGCAGATTCCTCCCTGGTCGTGACTGCATCCTTCGACCACACGGCCCGCATCTGGAAATGGAATCGGGTTGCGGAACTGCCGGTCATCAGCGGCGCGGGCGCGCTGAAAACCGTGTGCCTGAACGCAGACGACGAAAGAATGGTGACGGTGACCGACGGAGGCGCACAGATCTGGAATGCGCGCACGGGGCAGACGGCGGGGCAAATGGCTGCAATGGGACCGGTGGCGCTGGCAGCTTGCAGCTTGGACGGAAGACTCATGTTCACGGCCTCAGGCAAGCAGGGCCAAATTCGGAACGCGATGACGGGCGCGTCGGCGGGAGACGCAATTTCGCTGACGGAAACACCAAACGCGGCGGTTTTCGATGCGCACAACCGCTGGCTAGCCGTGTTGGCGCCGGACCAATTGCGGCTATGGGATGCGGCCACAGGACGGCCGCAGGGAAGCCCGATCCGGCTTGGCGGAGACGCGACCGGTGCGGTCTTCAGTAGCGATGGAAGCACGATCGCCGCGTGGTCGCATGGCGGAACAGTGACGGTCTGGGATGTTCGGACGGGTGCCTCGATCGGCAAGCCGATGATTCACCAGGGAGAAGTGAAGAGCGCGAATTTCAGTCCAGATAGCCGGCTGCTGGTTGTCTCTTCGACGACCGGTCACGCGTCCAACATGTGGACGGTGGAAACGGGCGCGCCTGCGGGTGTTCTTCAGGAGGACAACTGGGTGCCCGATGCAGAGTTCAGTCCCGACGGACTGTGGATCGCGACCTCCTCCGGTAACGCCGCGCAGGTGTGGGACGCGGCAAGCGAGAGCCGGGTGAGCCAACTGATGCAGGAGAAGGACACGGTCTTGGTTTCGACTTTCAGCCCCAACAGCGAGTGGTTACTGACCGCGTCGCAAGATGGAGTGGCGCAGGTGTGGGACGCACGGACCGGGGTAGAGGCGGGCAGGCCGATGAAGCAAACAGTGGCCACAGCGCAGAGCGTGCCGGTTCGCGTGGCATTTACGAGCGATGGCAAATGGATTCTGACGGCATGGCAGGGCCTCGACCAGAATGAAGCGCCGCAGGGGTGGGAGGTGCGTCTTCAGGAGGCGCCAATGGTGACTGACGGCGCACCCGCGTGGCTGATTCAACTGGCGGAGATGGCTGGCGGCGAGCAATTAGACGCAAATGGCGTGCTGCAGCCGACGCCGACAACCGAAGACTCCACGCAACTGCGCCAGACTTTATTGGGGCTGGGCGACAGCAATCCGGTAGATCAGTTTGGGAAGTGGCTGGCTTCGGATCCGCGCTCGCGGGCAATTTCGCCGCTGGAACCTGCGAGCGGTCACAATTAAGCGCCCGAGGCGGCGCAGGCGCACACTTTCCAGCGCCAACGTGCATCACGGCTCGTGCCGCGGTGCTCAGCATCGTGCATCTTGCTTGAGTTGTGCGAGCCGGACCGTGGAGTCGCTGCCGGAATGCCGTTCCAACCGTCCCGGCCATTCGAATCAATTGTTTAGCGGCTGAGCGCTGTGCATTGAGTCCCGAGCCATAGTAACTTTTGTGATATTCCCAAAAACTCAGCTTGCGCGCAATGTGATCTGAAAGGGCGGAGAGCCTGGCATTGCTGGATGCAGCCTCGTGTCCGTCAGGACTGGCTGTGAGTCACACAAGATTTCCCCGGACAAGCGTTCCAGCCGATATCCACTTCGAGCAGCGGAAAGGGCACGGATGAACGCAATGAACGCAAGCGGCGGACGGAAACCTTCTTTGAGCGGACACTGCTCACGGGGAACAGCGGTTTGCGCGCTGGTTCTTCTATCTGCTTGCGCGGGACTGATGGGTTGCTCTCAGCCGTCCCCGGTAGTCCAAGAGGCTCCTGCGCCAACTATCACCTCCTTCTCCGCGGGTCCGGCGGCCATCGTTGCCGGCGCGAGCACCACGCTGAGCTGGACGACCTCTGGCGCGGCCAGCGTCACCGTCACGCCCGGCACGTTTTCGTCAACGTCCGCGAGCGGCTCGGTGGTTCTGAGTCCGGCGGCGACCACAACGTACACCCTGACGGCCACAAACACCACCGGCTCGGCGACGGCGACGGTGACCGTTACCTTGACCCAGCCGAGCCTGCCCACGATCAGCTCGTTCACGGCGAGCCCGAAGAGCATCACCCAGGGTGGGACCAGCACGCTCAGCTGGGCGACATCCGGCGCGACGACGCTCAACATTGCGCCGGGAAGCCTCGCGTCGAACTCCGCGAGCGGCTCGGTCAACGTGAGCCCGGAGACGACGACCACCTACGTTCTGACGGCGACCAGTGCCGCGGGATCGGTGACGGCGTCGGCCATGGTAACGGTGATGGCGACAGGTGGAGTGCTGAAGATCACGACCACAAGCTGCCCGGGCGGAACGCAGAACACGGCTTATGCGGGCTGCACCATTGCCGCGACCGGCGGGACTCCGCCCTACAGTTTTTCTGTCGACGACAGCGGCAGCTACCCTCCACTGCCTGAGGGAATGACTCTGGACGCATCGTCGGGACAGATTACGAGCCCATTGATTGGCGGCCAGGGAACCTACGCACCCGAGATTGTGGTGACGGATGCGGCAAGCGCGCAAGCGAAGGCGCAAATCAACTTTGCCATGAACGGGAGCAATGCGTTTCTCAAGAACGTCTTTACAGGCGCTTCCATCTTTCACCATCGCGTAGATGCGGCAACGACGAATCTGCCCGTGGATACGTCGCCCGCGGCGCCGATGTACAGCGGCTATTTGCCGGCGACGGTCAAGCCATTCTTCGGGAACAACTCCAATGCCCCGTTCCCGAACGGAATTCCGGCGATCGAGGTGCCGTACAACCAGCCCGATGTTTCGGTAGCGACGACGGTGTACCAGTCGTACTTTACTTCGGGTCCCATTCCGGCCTACGCGCCGGTGGAGGGCACCAGCAACTCGTCGGGGGACCGGCACGTGCTGGTGTACCTGGAGGCAGGCAATGGAAATCACCCGGCCCTCTACGAGATGTGGCAGGGAGTTTATCTGGACGGACCGTGGACCGATTCCTCGAACGCGGAGTGGCCCAACGTGGCGTCGGATGCGCTGACGGCGCAGGGACAGGGGACATCGGATGCCGCGGGCTTGCCCGTGGCGCCGCTGCTGGCCAATGCCGATGAGGTGATCGGTGCGGGCACACCCAGCGCGCCGGCGGGCACGATTCAGCACCCTATCCGATTCACGCTGAACCATATGTTGAATTACTGGGTTTGGCCGGCCACGCAAACCGCGGGCACGGGGAGTTGCACCAAGAGCGGAGGGAGCGCGATTTCGGTGGAGTCGGAGATTTCGCAGGCCACTCCGCCGGCAAGCTGCACCATGTCGGGACCAGCCGGCGAAATCTACCGGCTGAAGGCGTCCGTGGCGACGCCGGCTTGCGCGGCTACGAGCCCGCAGGCGGCGATCATTATCACGGCGTTCCGAAATTATGGGATGATTCTGGCCGACAACGGCGACAGCGGCGGGCTGATCGGGACACCCGATGCGCGCTGGAACGATGCCGATCTCGAATGCCTGACGAGCCTGACGCTCTCCGACTTTGAGCCGGTGAACGTGTCGAGCCTGATGGTGACGAACGACAGCGGAGCAACCAGCCGCTAGGACTTTTCGACGGCGCAGGTTCGTACGGTCGGGATCGTGCGATCCCAGGTCTCATCCGCCGCTGCGGAGAGACATGGAGCACCCACAATTCAGTTTTGAGGATTAGTGCGACGGGGGAACGTATTCCGAGGGCAAGGCTGAGCCGGAGCCGAAGAAGAAGTCCTCCATCTGCTCGACGAGGAACTGCTGCGCCTGCGGCAGCCAGGGCTGGAGGCGGTACTCGTTAAGCAGCATCTTCTGCCGGCCAAGCCACTCGTCCCAGGCAGCCTTGGAGACATTCTTATAGATCTTCTGGCCAAACTCCGAGTCGAAGGGCGGCTCGTCGAGGCCCTCCATTTCCTTCTTGTAGCGAACGCAAAAGACGGTGTGCGCCATGCTGGTTGCTCCCAGATGCCATTGTAACTGGACGGCGGGAGGGTCTCGGTTTACGGCGGTTGGCTTCCATTGTCCGCGACCGGCAACCCGGTTTCCCGCGGCGCATTGCTGCCTGAGCAAATCTGACCAGACCATCGCTCTCGATTCGGACCACAATCATTCTGGCGCTTGATCTGCCTCCCGGAAGCGGTCAATTTCAGAGCGAGCAGCCGGTCCAAAAGGAGCTTCCATGTCCGATGTGAATGTGCCTGGCCTCAATGTGGCTGGCCTCTCTGACAACGCCGCCGGCGGTCTTTCCTACATCACGATCATCCCGGCAATTGTGTTTCTGATCGTTGAGCCCTACAAGAAGAGCGCTTTTGTCCGCTTTAACGCCTGGCAGTCGATCTTCTTTTATGTTGCCTGGGCCGTAGTGCACATTCTGGTCGAGATCGTACAAAACCTGGTTCCAACGGTCGTCTTCCTCACCTTGTCCTTGTGGCAATTTGTCGACCTTGCCTTCTTTGTCGTGTTGGTGATCGTGTTCGTCAGCGCTTTCAATGGCAAGCGCTTTATGCTGCCCATCATTGGCGGACTGGCGGAGAAACAAGCTAACCGGTAACTGCCCCCACCGCACCGAGTGCAGAAACGGCCTCCACATGGAGGTCGTTCTCATGTGCGTACCGCCTGCTCTTGCCGCCCTGACACTTCCCGCCTGCGGACCTGGCTCCGCGTCCTCGCGCAGAGATTCTGCTTGACAAGCGGGCGGGCGGCGGGTTGTTCTATCTCCACCCCCACTTTACGGTCCACGGCTTCAGAAGCTGGGTTCCGCGATTCACGAGCCGTGCGCAGCAGTGAAGCAGCACTCCCCCTCACGCAGTGTCTTCTTCGAAAGGAGTTGCTATGCCAGAACCGAATGCAACAGGAGCCAACTCAGGACTGTCTGACAATGCCGCCGGGGCAATTGCCTATATCACGATCATCCCAGCGATCATTTTTCTGATCGTGGAACCTTACAACAAGAATTCGTTTGTGCGTTTTCACTCCTGGCAGTCGATCTTCCTCGGCATCGCCGCCTTCGCGGTCCAAATCGTGCTGACGATCATTCCGGTGATCGGATGGATCCTGATCCCGCTGCTCTGGATCGGTTTCCTGATCATCTGGATCATGTGCCTGGTCAAGGCCTCGAAGGGCGAACGGTGGAAGCTGCCGTTGATCGGCGATTTCGCCGAGAAGCAAGCTGGCGCATAGGGAATCGAAGCTCCGCATCCGGGGCCGAAAGAGGACCCGATCTCAGCGCATGCGGCCCTTTCTGACTCGCCGCTTGCTGCCACTCGGGGGCGGCGGCGATGTGTTTTTGTGCTTGCCTTTCTTCGCCTTTGACGGTGACGCGGCGGCCCTCTTGCCGGTCAACGGCAATTCTTCTTCCACAAGAGCAAACTGGAGCTTGCGTTCCTGCGCGAGGACGCGGTCGAGGATCACTTGCACGCGGTCGCCTGCGCGGAAGCGGCGCCCTGTGCGCTCGCCGATGATCTCGTGCGTGTGCTCACGCCAGGTGTAGCGATCGGCGCGCAGGGTGTCGATGGGGACGAGGCCTTCGACAAACATGTCGGTCAGCTCGACAAAGAGGCCGTATTTGGCGGGGTTCAGCACCAGGGCGGCGAACTCATCTCCAACGCGGTCCTGCATGAAGCGGACCTTCTTCCACTCGACCAACTCGCGCTCAGCTTCGGCGGCGCGGCGCTCGGCCTGACTGGATTCGTCGGCGATTTCGGCGAGTTCTGGCTCGGAGATGGGGGGTTCGATGAATGATTGGCTTCCCTTCCCAGGTCCCCAAGTGCGAGGGACCTGGGGCACCCTAAATCTGGTTTGTGCGTCATGCGGGTGCGACCAGGGTGAGTTCAAGCGGCTCGGCTCGATGGTTCTGTGGGCGGGGACGCCGGCGCGGAGAAGTGTTTTGGCGATGCGGTGGACGGTGAGATCGGGATAGCGGCGGATCGGCGAGGTGAAGTGGGTATAGGTGGGCGCGGCGAGGGCAAAGTGGCCTTCGTTGACCTCGGAGTAGCGCGCCTGGCTAAGCGAACGCAGCATGAGATAGCTTAAGATCCGCTCTTCCGGTTTGCCCTCAATGCGGGCAGCGAGTTTTTGATACATGCGGGGCGTGACGGCGATGTCCTCGGGCACCTCGTGCTGGCGGGGATTGCGGCCTCGGCCGTGCGATTCGCGGCGTTCGGCGCGCGTCTGTACGCGCCGCACGGGCAATGGTCCAAGACCAAGAGAATAGCCAAAGCTCGCGGCGAGTTCTTCGAACTGCACGACGCGGCGCGGGTCGGGCTTCTCGTGGATGCGGTAGAGCGAGGGGACACCGAGATCCTCAAGCCAGACGGCCACACACTCGTTGGCGGCGAGCATGAACTCCTCGATGAGACGGTTGGCCCAGGTGCGCTCGGCGCGCGTAACGCCGCGCATCTGGCCGTGCTCGTCGAACTCAATGACCGGCTCGGGCAAGTCAAAGTCGATGGACCCGCGCTCTTCGCGGCGCTGGTTCATGAGGGCGGCGAGCTTTCTCATCCGTTCAAATTCGGGAACCAGTGCCGGGTAGCGTCCGCGCGTCTCCGCGTCGCCTTCGAGGATTGAGTGTACGTCCGTGTAGGTCATTCGCGCGGCGGAGCGGATGACGCCTTCAACGATCTCAAAGCTCTCGATGTTGCCCGCGGCGTCGAGCTGCATCGTGCAACTGAGCACGAGACGGTCTTCGCCGGGGCGCAGGCTGCAGATATCTGTCGAGAGCTCCTGGGGCAGCATGGGGATCGCGCGGTCAGGGAAGTAGACGCTGGTGCCACGGAAGCGGGCTTCGAGATCGAGAGCCGAGCCAGGGTGGACGTACTCAGACACATCGGCGATGTGGACCTGAAGCTCGTAGCCGCCGTGGGTGCGCTCGCGGACGAGCACGGCGTCGTCGAAGTCGCGCGCGGTCTCGCCGTCGATGGTGACAATGGGCAGCGAGCGGAAGTCGGCCCTGCGGGCGGCAAGGTCTTGGTCGATAATCGCTACGCTGCGAGCTTCGGCCAGAACAGGTTCAGGAAAGATGCGCGGCAGTTGATGCTTGCGGATCATCATCTCCACGTCGACACCGAAATCGTCTGGCGAGCCCAGCACTTCGATGACGCGGCCGATGGGAGGCCGCGTGGGCGTCGGCCAACTGCTGATCTCGACATCGACAACCAAGCCCTCCAGGCGCTCCGCGCTCTCGTGTTTTGGATAAGCGAGGGCATGGCTACCGAGGACGCGATGCGGCGTTGAAGTTGCGGCTGCGGACCGGATTTCCGCGCCGGGAGGAATCACGATGGGCTGCGTCATGCGGTCGTCGAAGGGAATGACTACGTTGTTGCGCCCGCGATCTGCACGTGCGAGGCGAAACGTGCCGACGACGGTGGCATTGCGGCGCTCGAGGATGCGCACGATGCGGCCCTGCTGCCGGCCGTCGGCCTTGGGAGGGTCGAGCTCGACCAGGACCTGATCGCCCTGCATTGCGGCATTGATCTCGTTGGGAGGAATGAAAATATCCTCGGTCCCAGTGGCAGGCTTTGAGTCCGCTGCGGAGGGTCTACGATTTTGGCGCACGAAGCCGTAACCGTCGCGGTGGAGATCGATGCGGCCGGCAACGAGGTTCTCGCGCGCTACGGCGGCGCCCCGGGAAGCAGCCCGGGGAAGGCTCCAATGCTCGCGGTCGATTTGAATGAGCTTGCCAGCCACCGTGAGCAGGGCGAGGTGCTCGAGAAGGAAACGCCGCTCACGCCCGCCGGCGAGCGAGAGTTCGCGGACCAACTGCTTGTATCCTGCCTTTTGGCCCGGACAGGCGGCGATCCTGGCGAGAAGTTCGCGATCGGTCATACGCCAAGATTACGGCAACTCTCAGAGTCCCACGCGCCTTTCCGACAGCGGCTCCACAGGAATCCGGGACATGCCGTAGAATGAGGGGGACGCACGATCCTGGCGGAACCGGAAGCGAGATTCGTTGGATTCCCGGCCGCACAGGAGATTGCCGCAGATAAGAGCAAGGGCGGCGAACGCACTTATACATTTTTGGGTTCGAGCCATCGGCCTTGCCTTGGCATCCCCCCAGTCCCCAAGTGGACAGAAAAGGAAGAATCCTGTGAGCGCAATGTGGAAACCAAGCCAGACCGGATCGCCGATCCCGAATCCCACGCCGGAACCGCCGCGCGCGACGCCTCCGGCAGCAGTGCCTGAGCCTCCAGCCCGCATGCAGGCAAACGCCGCGGACCAGGCCACCATCGGCAAGGGCCTGTTTATCAAAGGCGAGATTACGGGCTCCGAGTCACTGTATATCGATGGCAAGGTGGAGGGCGCCATCAACCTCCCCGGCAACCGCGTCACGATCGGCCGCAACGGGCAAGTCGGGGCCAACATCACCGCGCGCGAGGTGGTGGTGCTGGGCAAGGTGCGCGGCAATGTCTCCGCAACGGACCGCGTGGACATTCGCGCCGAAGGATCGCTGAACGGCGATGTGGCGGCGGCGCGGATCAGCATCGAAGACGGCGCGTTCTTCAAGGGCGGCATCGATATCCGCAAGCCCGACGCCAAGCCGGCGCAGGCGGCGAGCGCAGCGGGTCCGGTCGCGGTGGCAAGCGCAGCGCCGATGGCCCAAGATGCGGCCAAGGTCGCGCAAGGCTAGCATTGGTACAGAATTTCGCTTTAAGACGGGCGCCTCTGCCTCTGCCTCGGCAGGGGCGCTTGTGTCTTTTCGACGGCCATTGTAGGGAAGCGATGCCGAGCCGGATCCGTGTGGGGCGGACCCGGCGTTGCCTCATCCGAGTCCGAGGCGACGCCTGGCGACCCTGGGCAGCGCCGAGCCGGATCGATCGAGAACCCACATCGTCATGACGGTCCAGACCGCGGCACCGCCGGCGAGAATCACTGCGTCAGCGATGGACCGGGCATGATGAAGCTTGGTGAGGGATGGGAGATAGCGCAAGCCGGCACGTAGACCCCATGCGACGAGCCCGGCGGCTGCTCCGCCTGCACACGCAGCCAATAGGCACCGGCCCATCTCCACGAAGTCGAGGCTGGCGAGAGAGACCATGCGGCGCTTGTGCAGCAGGACCCCGAGAGTGGCTGCCTGCAGAAGAATGCCGGCGTCGGACGCGAGAGCCAGCCCCGCCGCGCCCCAGATTCTGTACCCGAGCCCGTAGAGCGGGAAGGCGACAAGGAGAATGATCGTGCTGGCAAGCATGGGAAGCCAGGTGATTCCGGCCGCGTAGAAGGCGCGCGCGTAGATGGCCTGCGCAGACCAGGCGAAGAGCGAGAGCGTGTAGAAGGCAAAAAACCACGCGGTGAGATTCACGTCGCCCGGCGTGAACCGTCCGCCGCCAAAGATCAGCTCCACAGTGGATTGCGACAGCGCGATCATCACCGATGTTGCGAGAAGGCTGAGGGCAATCACGCGGGAAACGGAGTCGGCGACTCCGGTGGCAAAGTCAAAGCGTTCATCCTTCGCCCAGAGCTGGGCAAAGAACGGCATTGAAGCGACGCCGGCCGCTTGCGCCAGCATCGTCATAGGCGCGGAGAACAACTGCTTGGCATTGGCAAGGCGCGTGATATCACCGGCCCCGTGCGATGCGTAGAAGCCCGCGAAATATTGATCGAGGAACGGCAACGTAAAGCCGAACATGAGCGGCAGAGTCATGAACAGCCACATGCGGAGACCGGGATGGTGAAGATCGATCACCCAGCGGAAGCGGATCCGCTCCCGTGCCGCGCCCCACGCATTGATGCCGAGCGAGCCAAAGAAGAATCCGGCAGTGGCTCCGATGGCGAGCGAGCTGACGCCGAGTCTGCGGTGCAGCAGCACGCCGCAAACAATGATGAATATGTTGTAGAGGATCGGGGTGGCTGCTTGGTAGAGGAATTGTTTTCGCACCAGCAAGGTTGCGCCCAGCACGCTGCCGGCAAAAAGAAAGATCTGCGCGGGAAGCAGGATCCGCGTCATGTGCGCGCAGAGCGCGACCTGTGCGGCGGGAAAGCCCGGATTGGTCCACCGGACGAACGGAACCGCGAGAAACATGAGGAGGATCGATGCTGCGGCGAGCACAAGGACCATCAGATTGAGCACCGTGAATAAGAGGCGTTCGCCTTCGTCTTCCTCGCCACGTTCGCGGTAGCGATTCAAAATGGTGACGAAAGTGATGGACACAGCGCCACCGACAAGGAAATTGTTCATCAGGTCAGGAAGGCGGAACGCGGCCATGTAGGCGTCGGTTTGGGGGCCAGCGCCGAACACCCAGGCGATGTATTTTCCGCGCGCCAGGCCCACCAGGCCGGATGCAACTGATGACGCTGCTAGCAGCACCGATGCCGAAAATGCGGAATGCGTGTGGGAGGGATGCAGGAGGCGGAGCGCGCGCACCCACCATGGGCGCGGTGGCGGCTGCGTTTCTACCCCAGCGGCGAAGTCCAACTGCTGGGGGCGCTGGTCTGAGGACGAGCTTGTCACTGGAGACGATTTTACCGGCGCGTTGCCTTAGTGAGGATACTGATCGTCAAGGGGGTGTGTATGCTGTTCCCATGTGGTACTGCACACGCCGGACTTTTGCATGGGGATTGGCGCTATGGGCGCTCACCGGCCTGATTGCTTCGGGCCAGGCGATTCACGGGCGCGGCGGAATTACGCTGCCGGTTCCGCCGGAGGCGCAGGCCATTCCGGTAAAGGACGATTACTTTGGAACCACGATCGTCGACAATTACCGCTGGCTGGAGGACGCGAACAGTCCTGAGACGAAGGCGTTCATCGACGCTGAGAATGCCTACACCTCTCGCTACATGGAGCAGGCGCGGATTCGGCCGCAGATCAACGACGATCTCGACGCGCTGGAGCACGTGAGCACCTGGACGGCGCCCATCCAGCGTGGAAACGACCTCTTTTTCGCGAAGATGCTGGCGGGCGAGAATCAGCCGTCGATCTACGTGCGCCACGGCTGGGCCGGCAAGGACAAGCGGCTCATCGATCCGGCGCAGTTCAGCCGCGACCCCAACACTTCGGTCGATCTGGCGGATGTCTCGCGCGACGGAACGCTGGTGGCCTACCAGGTGCGCCAGGGCGGTGCGGACGAATCCACGGTGCGCGTGTACAACGTGAAAACGGGCAAGACGTTGGACGACGAGCTGCCCAGCGGGATCTATCTCTCCGTAACCTTCACGCCGGATGGCAAAGGGCTCTACATCGCGCGCATGGACCGCAAAGGGACGCTGGTATACGAGCACGCGCTGGGAACGAGGGTCTCGCACGACACGCTGGTCTTCGGGCGGGAGTTCCGCGGCGAGGCACTGGGCCCGAGCGACCTGATTGCGGCCGGCTTGTCGGACGACTACCGCTATCTGGTGGTGGAGATTGACCGCGGCGTGCCGGCGAAGCGCGTGGATATCGTCTATCGCGATCTGACCAAACCGGACTCGCCCTTCGACGTTCTGATCTGGGGCGTGGAATCGAAGTTTTCGGCTGACTACGTCAAAGGCACTTGGTACGTGAGCACGAACTACAAATCGCCCAACTGGCGCATTACGAAGGCCGACCCCGGCATTATGCCCGATGCGTGGACGACGATCGTGCCCGAGGAACCGGACGCCATCGACAGCTTCAACATTGTGGGCAACAAGATCTACGTCAACCGGCTGCACGATGTAAAGACGGAGACGGCGGTCTACACGCTGGACGGCAAACCCGCGGGCAGCGTCGAATACGAGGGCATCGGGTCGGTGACCACACTCGCAGGCCGCGCCACGGACCGATACGGCTTCTACAGCTTCGAATCATTCATCATGCCGCAGAAGATTTACCGGCTCGATACGCAGACGGGCAAGCAGGAAATCTTCGCCCAACCCAAGATCCCGTTCGACGCCAGCCAATATGAACTGAAGCAGGTTTTCTACACGTCGAAGGACGGCGCGCGCGTTCCGATGTTTATCGCCGGCAAGAAGGGACTGAAACAGGATGGAACAGAACAACTGCTGATGACCGCGTACGGCGGGTTCGACATAAGCATGTCGCCTGAATGGAGGCCGGTGTTTGCCTGGTGGCTGCAGGAGGGCGGTTGGTTCGCGCTGCCCAATCTGCGCGGCGGCGGCGAGTATGGCGAGCATTGGCACGAACAGGGGATGTTAGAGAGAAAACAAAATGTCTTCGACGACTTCTTTGCGGCGGCCGAATACCTGATCGCCAACAAGTACACCTCGCCAGCGCACTTTGCGATCATGGGCGGATCGAACGGAGGGCTGCTGATGGGCGCGGCGATCACGCAACGGCCGGATCTGTTTGCGGCCGTGGATTGCACCTATC
>Ga0182027_10000823_pt1 | contig 52491 bp, 60 predicted proteins | sample 712E1DmetaG_FD_121300 | JGI IMG/M metagenome (GOLD analysis project Ga0182027, IMG submission 121300) | Permafrost microbial communities from Stordalen Mire, Sweden - 712E1D metaG (Illumina Assembly) | ecosystem: Environmental > Terrestrial > Soil > Wetlands > Permafrost | place: Sweden...
ACCACCAAAACACCACCAGAAAGTAAAAAAAGCCACTTCTCGGATATTGTCATATCTTGAAATGGCTTTGCTTTTCTTACAATGTAACTACTTGATTTTACTAGAGGATACGATGTTTTTGGTGGGTTGTTATTACAGTGGTAGGGGTTACCGTAAAAGGTATATCGGAGAGGCAGGGATTCGAACCCTGGAACCCTTGCGGGTCACACGCTCTCCAGGCGTGCGCATTCGACCACTCTGCCACCTCTCCAAATCTATATCTTCAAAACTCTAATAAACAATCATACTGGCGGAGAGTGGAGGATTCGAACCTCCGGTCATCTTACGACGACAACGGTTTTCGAGACCGCCGCATTCAACCAGCTCTGCCAACTCTCCAAAATCTCAATTTATTGCTACAGGAACCAATCCCTCTACGCCCTGATATCTTCTTCACTAACATCAGGATGATGATATCGTTTCTTGCCAGCGGTAGTTTTATGATACTGGATAGCTTCTACCGGGCACCACTGCAAGCAGGCCATACACTGCTGACAGTGATCAAGCCAAAGAGGCTTGCCGTCTTTCATTTCTATGTTAGACACTGGACAAACTTTAGCACAACGGCCGCATTTAATACAGGCATCCGTAATCCAAAACCCTTTGGCTGAACCAGGAATCCGCGCAGAACCGCCACGGTACAATAAAGCATAAAGCAAAAGATTAATAAGAAAAGGCTTTTCTTCAAAGATACCGCGCTTGCGTTCACGTACGAACTGCGCAATCTCCGTAACTCTAACTTTTTCTTTTTGAAACAATTTTTCTTGTTGTTCTTTTGAAATAGCGCCATACATTGGGGTATAGTTACCCGGCATCATTACCGAAAATCCGCATACCAGCTTAATACCGCCTGCCCTAAGTATTTTCTTGGCCAAGCTATGTGCCCTACCCGGCATACCACCAAGTGTAGCTACAGAAAAAACATAAGTACCCGGTTTTGCCTTGAGCTTCTTCAAGAAATCCGCAACAATAAGAGGCAGACCAAACATATATACCGGGAAGATAATGCCTATTGTATCAGCTTGTTCTTCGCTGCCATAAGCAAACGCTTTAGTTATAGGAATTAGGCGCACATCTTTAAATTCCGATGCTATATCCCTGGCCACCACCAGAGAATTACCCGTCGCCGAAAAATAATATAAGGCTAGACTCAATGGGAATCCAATCTAAATTGTTTCATTTTCAATCCAAATGGCGGTGGGGCAGAGATTCGAACTCTGGGTGGACTTACGCCCACAACGGTTTTCAAGACCGCCGCTATCGACCACTCAGCCACCCCACCAGAAAATCAAAACAAGAAAAGCTGCTTAAAAACAGCGTAAAATATATTACTGGCTATAGTAAAAGAAATATTACAGAAGTTAACAAAAGAGAACTCTTTAAACATCAGGCTAAAACCTAGGGCAAGCAGTGAAAGATTCAGGATAAAGATAAACGAAAACCCGAATATATAATTTCCTTTTAAGAAATCACCTTTTTTGGTACGGATGTTTTTGGCTGAAAAAACCAGGTGTAAAATAGCACTAAAACCTATCAAAAACAGTGTATATTCAATCAACCAGCTTGGTTTAATTACCAAAGATAATAATCCATAAATAATGAAAAATAAAATCGTATAAATTGGTAAAAGAAAAGGTGCGACATTAACCATGGGCTTAAAGAAACTAAACATAATCTCCAGGAGCTTATGTCCTTTATTATAAATTAGTAGCGGCTCCCAAATAAATAAATAAACCACCAGGAAGCTGATTACGCCACTCCAGAATATTACCTGTAAACTCCTGTTCACCAGGCCAAACTCATTTAAGAAAGATACGGTGGTTGAGAAAACAAACGGCAAAAGAAAGACCCCTAAAATGAATTTAATTATTCCAAAGATCTTGCTGGATAATCCGGATATTTTACTGGAAAAATCTCCGGAGATACCGGTAGGCTCTTTAGATAAAAGGCTGTCTTTAAGCGGCTTCTTATCTGGTAATTCTTTCTTGGCCATTTAAATATGGTTGTAGTATTTTAGGAATCAATACTGAACCATCCTCCTGTTGATAATTCTCCAATATTGCTACCACTGTACGCGCCAAAGCAATACCTGAACCGTTCAAAGTATGTACAAATTCTACTTTTTTGTTTTCTTTGCGGCGCATTCTTATATTTGCCCGGCGAGCCTGGAAACTCTCAAAATTGCTACAGCTGGATACCTCAAGCCATTTATCCACACCTGCGGTATATGCCTCAAGGTCATAACATTTACTAGCGGAAAAGCTTATATCTTGAGTAGAAAGCAATAACAGCCGATAAGGCAAATCTAAAAGCTGCAGCACCTCTTCGGCATTAACTACCAACTTCTCCAGCTCATCATAGGAATCTTCGGGCTTAACAAACTTAACCATCTCCACCTTATCAAATTCATGCACACGGATTAAACCTTTAGTATCCTTACCATACGAGCCTGCCTCTCTTCTGAAACAAGCCGTATAAGCAGTATAATAAATGGGCAGCTTATCTTCTTCTAATATTTCATCGCGGAAGATATTGGTAACCGGAACTTCTGCGGTAGGGATAAGAAAAAGATCATCATCTTTGAGTTTATACATATCCTCTTCCAGCTTAGGAAGCTGGCCAGTACCAAGCATAGAAGCACGATTAACCAAAAACGGCGGGAAGATTTCAGTATAACCATGCTTACTGGTATGTAAATCGAGCATGAAATTAATCAAAGCACGCTCAAGTTTGGCACCCCAGCCTTTAAAAAGAATAAAATTCGAACCGGTAATCTTAGTAGCCCGGTTAAAATCTACGATATCTAGATTCTGACAAAGTTCAATATGGCTAAGCGGCTTAAAATTAAACTTTCTTGGCTCCCCCCAGCTGCGCACAATTTTATTACAAGTTGCGTCTCCTACCGGCAAGGAAGCATGCGGCACATTGGGGATACTTAAAAGCAGTTTATTTAACTCTGTTTCCTGTTCTTTTATTTGCGCCTCAAGCTCTCCGATACGCTTTGAGATTTCTTTCATTGAAGATATTTTAGCTTTGGCGTCTTTCTTTTCTTTTAAAAGAACGCTTATTTCATCATTGGCCTTATTGCGTTTAGCAGCTAATTCTTCAAACTCACCCAAAGCTTTACGGCGGAAATCATCGATTTTAACAACATTATCGATGTCAACCTTTAAGGCACGGTTTCTCATTGCCTGCTTTACTAAATCCTGATTTTCCCGGATAAATTTTATATCTAGCATTTTTAACCTTTAATTACGCCTAATGGACGCATCCTACATACGCGCCTGGAGATCCCCGCATTATGCACCACATCCACTACATCATTTACGTCTTTATAAGCCGACGGCGCCTCCTCTACCAGCGTATTACGTACGGAGGCTTTCATTATTATACCCTTAGAACTTAATTCTTTCAATAATATATCTGAATTAACGAATCTGATAGCTGCGGCGTGCTCTATGAACTGGCAAAAAGCCTTTTTCACGTATTTTTAAATAAAACAGAAAAGATTATTTCTTAAGCAAAGCGCTTATTTTATCCAAAAGCACCTTGGAATCAAAAGGTTTAGTGATATAGGCATCCGCGCCTACCTCCTGGCCCAACTTTTTATCCTGATCCTGGACCCGGGCAGTAAACATAATAATGGGTATTTTCTTGTATCTTTCATCAAATTTTAACATCCTACAAATCTTATAACCGTCTATTTTCGGCAGCATCAAATCCAGTATAATTAAATCCGGATTCTTATTACAGGCCATATCCAAGCCTGCCTGACCGTCGGTTGCACTTAAAACTTCAAAGTTAATCGCTTCCAGCTGTAGAGTCAGCGCATATACCATATCAACTTCATCCTCTATAAGCAATATTCGTTTTTTCGGCATAGTTAAACTCCTTAAGATTTGTTCCTCAATCTTCTGCAAATAACCTTTTTGTATTTATTTTCCAAATTTACAAACTCCAGCCCCACTTTATATTTATCGGACATCTCCCCGAAAAGAAGTTCGATTTTTCTTATCCAGGCTACGCGCACTTTTGCCGTAATGACAAATTCCTTATTTTCCGGAAAAGCAAAACTTATCTTTAGCTGAGAATCTGTCTTTAACAGATGCTTAATTACCAGGCAAATCCCCCCCTCAGATACATCTACGGACTCAGATAATTCAACTTTTTCCACAGGCAAAAAGAGCTTGATGTTTGTTTTAAAAGACATCCTCTTAAAACGCCGCATCTCCGAACCTATATATATTTCTTTAATAGAAAAACGCGATGGAGAAAAGCCGTCATCATGCGAAAAAATCTTCTGAGAATAAGACAGCGAGCCGATGGTTATGAAAACATCCTCGACTTTATTATTGGAAAAGTACTGTTTGATCCTATACTTGAGCAGACTGGAAATATTAGCCGCCTGTTTGTTTGATGAGCCGGGAAGAATTATGCTGAATTTAGCCGCCTTGAGGTTTATTACGGACATCGCATGTTTATTTGCGTCTCCATACTTAGCGTTCTTAAGTACCGAATCGAGGATAGCGTGCAAATCTTTAAATAATGATTCCGAACCGATCTTCATCCTCTTCCTGAATTCGCCGCAATTCAGGATCAACAGGCTAACAAAATGCATGGATACCCCGCTTTTCATCAGCCTACTCACTTTATCTCTTACGCTCTTACCCAGCATATCGAGAGTATAAAAACGGCGTAAGGTAAAATAAAAACTGCTTCCTACCCCAGGTTTTGATTCGACCCAAATCTCACCCTTATGCCTTTCAATCAATTTCTTAGATATAGAAAGGCCTAATCCCACTCCTTTATTTTCTGCTCCTGGCAGTTTAGAAACCTGGGTGAACTTGTTGAATATTGAAGGTAAATCTGCCTTGGAAATACCGATACCTGTATCTATAACCCCTATCCTGACTTTTGCCTCTAATATTTTTACTTCTACCCTAATGCTGCCGCCCTCCATGGTAAATTTGATAGCGTTACTGATAAGGTTAGAGATAACCTGCCTTATTCTGTCAGCATCAATAAAAACATTGACCGGCTCATCGGGATAAACATATCTCAAGCAGACACTTTTTTCTTCGGCCAGTTTCATAAAGAATACTTCTGAATCTTTCATGAGATCAATAATATCTACCAGGGAATAATGTAATTTTAGGGTATTTCTTTCGATGCGTGAGATATCCAACAAATCATCAATGATCTTCTTTAGGCGCTCGGTGTTATCCAGTGTTTTCTGAAGTACTTCTTTTTGTTTATTATTGATTTGACCGACTAACTCATTAAAAACAACTGTGACCAGCCCCTTGATCACTGCTAATGGAGTACGCAGCTCATGAGAAACAGTGGAGATAAACTCAGATTTCATGGCGCTAAGCTCCTCAAGCGCCTCCAACTTCTTTTCAATACTTAGCTTATCCTTTCTCAGCCGCTCAAACTGCATACGCCGCGTAATATCCCTGGTAATCCCGATTAAACCAACAACCCTCCCTTTATCGTCATAACGCGGTATCTTGGTTGTAGAGACATAATTATCTATTCCATCCGGACGAGTAGCTCTTTCAACTTTATCTATTATCGGTTTTCCGGTATTCATAACCTGTACATCATCCTGAGCCATTTTACTAGCCCTGTTCTTTGGGAAAAGATCAAAATCTGTTTTTCCTACCAACGCTTCAGGCTTTTCACCCAGGCCTTTTGCATGAGCCTGGTTAACCATGATAAACCTTCCCTTTCTATCTTTAAAGTAGATGACATCCGGGATAAAATCCATCAGGTCTCTAAGCAGCTGGTATTTATCCTTTAGCTCCTTAAATTCCATATTTTTAGATTGTTTTGGTTTTGTTATTTTATGCATTATACGCAGACAGAGGAATTAACAAACGTTTAAGATGCGGAGGGGTTATCCGGAATCCATAAAACCCCTGTAATTTAAGTGAGCCATGTAGGAGTCGAACCTACGACCTTGACATTAAGAGTGTCCTGCTCTACCAGCTGAGCTAATGGCCCCAAAGATTTAGGTATCCATACACACCATTAGCGGGCCGCTAATGGCAATATTATTTAAGTTTGACTATTCTACCGTAAAAATGCTAAATTTGCAAGGCTGAAGAATACTCCTGTAGATTAATTATTTTAAAGTTAATGATTCGCTCATATGAATGAAAACAGATAGGAAATTTAGTTGAATTTAGAATGAGGGTGGCCGGAAGAGAGAGTTTATGTTTTAAGAATTTACTTAACTCCGGCTTTATCTTTATCATTAAGAGGTTTTCTAACCTTCATTTCACCATTTTCATAAGTATCGATATATATAACTTCCCCTGAAGGTCGATATGTCTTGGATATCCCATCTAATTTTCCGGCCTTATAGGACATCTCTGCCTGTAGCTTACCGTTATCAAAATAGAATTTAGATACCCCCTCCGATTCATCGTTCTTATAATTTACCTTGGCTTGTAGCTTACCGTTCTCAAAATAGAATTTAGCTATACCATCTTTCTTGCCATCTTTGTAGTTCCATTTCATTTTTAGATGACCACTCGGATAATATGACCTGAATTCCCCATTAAGTTTACCGTTCTTCATCGTTCCTGCTTCCTGCAAGTGGCCATCCGGATAATAGGAGTTAGCCGACTTCCCCTTTTTTACCAGGAAAGACCCTATAATTAAACCCAAAATAACCAGACTTAATAATATTATTCTTTTTTTCATTGGTATCTCCTTTGGCACTTGGCCACCAACTACATAATGTTATTTTATTATCCCGCCATTCTAAGCTAAAATCAACTATTTTCTGGCTAACTCTTAAGCTTCTATCAGCATCCTGGCAGCTTGCGGCAACACTGATTACTTAATTACCAATATAATGAAACTCAGTAAAACCCCGATAATTAAAACCGTAATAATTATTGTATTTTTGGGGTATCTTAACCTCCCCAAGAAACCTGAGTTGCGGCCGAGGTTTTCTCCACAATAAAGGCATAAGATGGCGTCATCATCATAAATGGTATTCTTACAATGGGGACAAAGATATCCAGGCATCTGCTTAAGTTGTAATTTTATTCTTCTTCCGTGATACGAAAATATTAATAATATAGAAAGCAAATATCCCGATGGCGTCAATTAGAACATCCCGGATAGAACAGTTCCTTCCGGGAACAAATGATTGGTGCAACTCATCAGTTATCGCATAAAGAAAAGATAAGGCAGCCGGATAAATAAAAAGGCGCGCGGCATTAATATTAAAAGAACCCGCGAATGCCCGGTATAGGAGGAAAACAAGGATCAAATATTCAACAACGTGGAATATCTTTCTTAGGATAAAATCAAATTCAAGGCCTGTTTTTAAATCAGGTATGCCCGAAAGGCAGAAGATAAAAACTGCCCAGACAAGAAGCGGAAACCATAATCTTAAAAACTTCTTTAAGTTCACCCCTGCTGCCATTTAATAGGACCAGCACTTTGTAACAATTATCTGTCTCTACCAGAAGCTTTCTTTAGTTTAGCAACTAGTTCTATAAACTGTGCGTCAATTCTAACCCCCAGCTCTTCTGCCTTATGTATGTCCTGCCAGCATTTATCGTAATCCTTCTTATGAAAATAGGCAGCCGCCCTGTTATAATATGCTCCTGCATAGCCAGGATTCTTCTTGATGGATTCGCTAAATACAGCGATAATGCTGTCTATTTCCTTTTGGTCAATAACAACGGCGGGTTTTGTCGTGACAACCCTAGGCGGAACTTTATTAGTAGAAACCGTGGCGCAGCCGGCTAACGCTAAACATAAAATAATAATAATCTTCTTCATCACTGCCCCCTTTTTTCTGATTATACCACTTTCGTTTGAAAAAACTAGAATTTAAAACTATCGCCTATTCTTAAGCCGATCTTATCCGCACTGCCGGAGTTTAGCTCTAATACATACATGGCTTCTTCCTGGGGCTGGATCGTCTCATAAACCCCCAGGTTTTCCGCTTCAGCGTTTTTCTTTATAAAAACAACTTTCTTATCCTTGTCCATCCAAATTATATCTAAAGGGATAAATGTATTCTTCATATAAAAATACCTGGGCGCCTCATCTTTATAAACAAAAAGCATCCCGGAATTGGAGGGTAAACTTTTTACAAACATTAATCCTTTTTCCTGCTGTTGTTGAGTGTCCGCTATTTCCACAAGAAAAGAATCATCTTTAAAATAGACCGATTTCTTTACCCCAAATTCGTAAAACTGCGACCAGCTTATGCCGATAAACACAAAAATAAGAACGATTAAAGTATAACCTATTTTCTTAAAGTTACCCATTTTTTAATTTTAACGCGCCTGGCAGGAGTCGAACCTGCAACGCCTAGCTCCGAAGGCTAGCGCTCTATCCAGTTGAGCTACAGGCGCAGAACAATTAAATAATCTCTGCTTTATCCCCCAAGATCTTTTTAATCTTCTCAAGCTTAGCTCTCTCAACAGGAAGCACATTCTTTTCTGCAGTTGAGCGCACCGGAGAATTAAGTTGAATTTTATCCGGGTTTATACTTCGGATTAACTTATTCAATTCCTTAATATGGCGCATATCGTCATTTACTCCGGAAACTAGCATCACCTCAAGCCAAATTTTACCTTTGAATTCTTTTCTTAAGGCGACTAAACCGCTAATAATTTCATCTAATTTTATACCGGGGAAGGGACGATCAATCTGTTTGAATATCTCCGGATCCACCGCATCCAAAGAAGGAACAATCAGATCTGCCCCTAAGATGGAGTTACGCACCAAAGGGTCGCCTAAAAGCGTAGAGTTAGTGATAACAGCTATGTTAGCACTAACAATTTTCCTTAACCGGATGATCAATTCACCGATACATGTATTTAATGTTGGCTCCCCAAACCCGGAAAGAGTGACAAAACGCAGCTCTTTCGCCTCCTGAGGATTATTTTGCAACCAGGCTTTCAACTCGGAGATAATCTCCTCAACCCCGACATATTCCTTTCTCTCGGAAACAGTCACCGGAGTCCTGCCCCATTGGCAATAAATACAATCAAAATTACATATTTTATGTAAGCTGAGGCTTAAGCCTAAGGAAAGCCCTAATCTGCGCGATTTTACCGGTCCATAAATATATTTCATATTTGAACTCCTTAAACTTTTGTTTGACGCACAAGCATAAGGGCGCTACTCGTTAAGCAGCGCCCTAGCCCTAAAGTTACCTAGCAGTTCTTGAAAAGGTCCTGTTATTTTACTTCAACAACACAGTTATGCGTTCCAAGTGCATTGGCCACGCAAGAAGTACAGTGGGGGTCATTTATCCATGACCCATCGACGATAAATTTATACTCATACTTCCCGGGCTTAAGCCCAACCTTTACCAGCCAATTACCTTTGCTATCTTTTTTCGCGAGTAATTTATTGGCGTCCCACTTATTAAAACTTCCTGCAAGCACAACCTTCTTTGCTCCAGGGGCATATAACTTGAATTCTGTTAATTTTGTTCCAGCTGTCCGTGGCATAACTCCCTCCTTTGTATACACTTATTCTCACACTTCAATCAGTCGATGTCAAGGATTTTATGAAGATCGCCTACACCGCGACTATTGAGATACCTTTTTTATCGGCAAGTTCAAGGCTTCTCTCTTTGTCAATAAAAATTGTTTTCTCCGCCTCAAACGCAAGGCATCTGGCCTTTGCTTTAACTAGGCTCTTGATGGTTTTTAATCCGATAACCGGGATATCAAAACGCATGTCCTGCTTTGGTTTGCTCACTTTAACAATCACAATCTTGCCGCGGCCTACTTTACCCGCCCGGCGGATTAAATTATCCGTTCCCTCAAAAGCCTCAACCGCAACTATTGCCTTACTTTTAACCGCAACTGTCTGGCCAATATCCAAATCCGCCACAGCCTTAGCCAGATTTAAACCAAAATAAATATTCTCCCAGGTATCAAAATCAGGTTGCAGCTTCGTCAGCGTACCCTTTTTAGGCAGATATTCTTCAATAAAAGTAGTGGAATCTAAAAGGTTAAACCCTTCCGATTCCAATCTTTGCGCTACGGCTCCAAACAGAGTATCGGTTTTTTTATCTTTCAGGCTGGTTAAGATCTGCTTTAACTCCTCGCTTCTATTGATTTCTTTGCTGAATAACCGGGCCGGGCTGATTTGGCCTGCCATAACCACATCCTTAACCTCTTCAGACTTAAATATAGCGAACATTTTATGAAATTCGGCAAGAGTTAACCAGTAGATTTTATCGACTAATTTCTTCAGGGCAGGAGAAGTATCACCTTTAATGGCAATAGCGATAACAGTATAGCCTTTTTTCTTAGCGCTTGCGGCAAAAAGCAGGGGGAATTTCCTGTTTCCGGCAATCAAACCAATCTTTTCCATACTTATTATTTTAGCGACAGGAGCGAGTCAACCCGCGCTTTGAATTTTTGATAAAATTAACCAAATAAATTATTTCTTCGGTCTTAGCTAATTCCTTGTCCACTTTTTCAATAGCGTGTTTTGCCGATAATCCGGAATTAAATATTAATTTAAAAGCCTGGTCAATTTGTTTGATGGAATCGCGAGAAACACCTTTACGCCTCAGGCCGATAAGATTTAAACCGTAGACCCGCGCAGGATGTCCATCGCATGTTGAAAATGGAGGGATATCTTGAACGACCTTAGAACAACCTCCGATAATAGAAAGCATGCCTACTCTTACAAACTGATGTATTGCCACTATGCCCCCGACAACTGCCTGATCTTCAATGGTAACATGCCCGGCTAAAGTGCTGTTATTGGCCAATATACAGCCGTTACCAACCCGGCAATCATGGGCAACATGCGAATAGGCCATCAATAAATTGTTGTCTCCTACAGTCGTCTTCCCGCCTTCGCCTGTACCCGGGTTGAGAGTGCAATACTCGCGGATAATATTATTACTGCCTATCTCCAAAAAAACAGCTTCGCCTTTAAACTTAAGATCCTGCGGCTGGCTGCCTATCACCGCTCCGGTAAATACCTGACAACTCTTGCCAATAGTAGTATTACCTTCGATCACGCAATGGGCGCCGATTACCGTATTGGCGCAGATACTTACCTTATCGCCAATTATGCTATACGGACCGATAGTTACACTGGATTCTATTTTTGCTTTTGAGGAAATTATCGCGCTGGAATGTATCTTCATATTTAATTACCCTACCAAGGCGCATACAAAATCTGCTTCCGTTACTACTTTGCCGTCCACTAATGCCCTGCCGCGAACCTGTCCGGTTTTTGACTTAACTTTTATTGCCTCAACTTCAAGGATCAACTGATCTCCGGGAACTACCGGTTTGCGGAATTTCACATTATCAATGGATAAAAAGAAGGCCAGCTTCCCCTTGTTTTCTTCGGAAGCAAGCATCATTACGCCGCCTACCTGCGCCATAGCTTCGACAATAATTACCCCCGGCATAACCGGCCGGCCCGGGAAATGACCTTTGAAAAAGTAATCATTTATAGTCACATTCTTGACTCCGGTTGCACGCTTGCCTTTTTCTAAATGGGTTATCCGGTCCACAAACAAAAACGGTTCCCGGTGCGGGATAATCTTCATAATTTCATTAACGTCTAAAACCCCTTCCATAGTCTTGGCTCCTTGTGTTTTTGTCTTTTGTTCGAAGATCTTCTGGGCAATCTTTAAATTTAAAGAATGCCCGCTCTTTAGTGCGATCACGTGCCCCCGGATAGGACAACCCGCCAGGCAAAGATCGCCGATCAAATCAAGTATCTTATGCCTGACAAATTCATCTTTAAACCTCAGTTTATTTTTAATTACCCCTGTCTTGCCTACGACCAGGGTATTCTCGTAATTAGCTCCTAAACCTAACCCCTGATTTTGCAATTCAGAAGCTTCGCTCTCGAGACAAAAAGTGCGCGCCGGGGCAATTTCAGTTTTGAATGATTCCGCATTAACACATACCTCTAAGAATTGCGCCTCTAGCAAAGGGTGTTCATAATCTAAGGTATAGGAAATCTTAAATTCTTTTGCCGGTACAACCGTAATCGAAGATGCCCCATCTTCAACACATAAAGGTTCCTTAATTACATGTATATATTTTTCCTGCTCTTGTTCGACTATTCCCGCTCTTTCAAGCGCCTCTACAAATTTAATCGCGCTTCCATCCAAACCCGGAAGTTCATTATTGTCTATCTCTACATCAATATTGTCTATCCCCAAGCTGGATAAAGCAGCCATAAGATGCTCGATTGTCTGTACCTCTGCCTCGTTATTGCCGATTGAGCTGCGGCGGCTGAATTTAGCCGCAAGAAATGACTGTACATCAGCCTGTATTCGCGGAACCCCGGGAACATCTGTGCGGATAAAAGCCACTCCGGAAGAGACCGGAGCGGGTTTTAAGGTTATATTTACCTTATTCCCTGTATGTATACCGAAGCCCGAAAGTGAAACCTGGCTGGCAATTGTTTTTTGTTTTTCCATTATTTTTTATTCAATCTGGCTTCCAACTCTTCAACCTTTTTCTTCAATTCCCTGACTAAATCAAGTAATTTGGGCAGATTCTGCAGGCTGGCATTTACCCTTTGAGTAGTCATAAAGGGCCTGGCCGGATATCCGGAAACCATAGTATCCGCAGGCACAGACTTAGCTACACCTGATTGCCCGGTCACAATCACGTTATCTCCAATGGTAATATGACCGACTAAACCTGCCTGTCCGGCTAAAGTTACGTTGTTGCCAATAACCACGCTGCCGGCGACACCCACCTGGGCAACAATTAATGCGTTTTCGCCGATGACTACATTGTGGGCAATCTGCACAAGATTATCAATTTTAGTGCCACGGCCAATAACAGTTTTGTCAAAGCGCGCCCGGTCAATAGTTACATTAGCCCCGATCTCCACATCATCAGCAATCTCAACTGTCCCTACCTGGGGTATCTTATGATGCGCACCTTTGATCGTAACAAATCCAAAACCATCTGAACCAATCACAGTACCGGCATGGATAATTACACGGTTGCCGATACTGATATGCTCGCGTATTGAGACGTGGGGATAAATTAAAGTTTGATTGCCGATTTTTGTGTTGTGACCGATAAAACAACCCGCGTAAATTATGGTATTATCCCCGATAAAGACGTTATCCCCGATAACCACATAAGGCCCGATAACCACATCTTTACCCAGGGTAACATTCTTGCCCATGACTACGGTATAATCTATACCCTGAGGATGCCCTGCATCATCGGGCATAAACATAGAAATGATCTTGGCAAATGCCAGGGAGGGATTTTCAGTTAAAATTACCGGTTTAACGCATTTCTGGGTGTCATTTGAAGTAATAATCGCCGCAGCACGCGTCTTATCCATGAGCGAACTGTATTTAGGATTAGCCAAAAAGGTAATATCCCCCTCTTGCGCTTCTTTAATACCTGAAACACCGGTAATTAAAGTATCTCCGTTGCCAATAACCTTACCGTCAATAAGCTTGGCTATTTCACTCAGGGTTTTATGCAGCATTTTGAATATTTAATTTATTTACTAGCTTTATTTAAAACCTCAATAATCTGGCTTGTAATCTCCATTGACTTATTCTGATATACCAACACCCGGTCATTAAAAACCATGGTATAACCTTCTTTTTCGGCGTATTTCTTCACCGCTTCTTCAATGTCCTTAAGTATCTCCTTCATTTTCTCGTCCTGCTCTTTACGTAATTCTTCCTGCTTCTGACGGTCAGCATCCTGGAAAGCCTTCATCTTGGCGTCAAGTTCGCCCCTTTTTGCGTCTCTTTCCTTTTCATTAAGTAAATTGAGTTTATCCTGAAGGGACTTAAGCTCAGCTACCTTTTTATCGCGCTCGTCGGTATAAGTCTTTTCTTTTTCGCTTAAAGCTTTATCATATACCTTGGTTTTGCCATATTCACTAAAAGTGCGGCTTAAATCAATATAGCCCAACTTATCCGCTGCTTGAGCACAACCTAGAAATAAAACCAGGTTAAGAATTGCGAAGCAACCAAATAAAACTACTGCTAACTTTTTCATCTCTCCTCCTCCTTAGCTGTCCTTAGACAGGCTTTGGTTAATAATTATTATTTTAGAAACCATGGCTGGCGCTGAAGTTAAATCTACCGCTCTTTTTACTAGATTCACCAGATTGTTTATCCAAAGGAATACCATAATCCAACATTATGGGGCCAATGGGAGTATTAATTCTAAAACCCAAACCGAAGTCAGATTTAAACCCACCGCTATTTATTCCGCTGGTGTCTTTGGAAGAACCTATATTTCCTATTTTATCCCAAACATTACCGATATCGTAGAATGCCGCTACTTTCAAAAACGTAAACAATGGATAAGTGTATTCGATATTTCCTACTAACAGCGAAGCGCCGCCTAAAGGGTCGCTTGTATTAGAATCAACCGGACCGACTTTTCTTTCGTCATAACCTCTTAAAGTATATGCGCCGCCGGCAAAAAATCTTTCATATATGGGGACACTCGACGAATCGCCAAATGGCTGGGCTAAACCAATCCTGCCCCTAAACTCTAAAGCCGCGTTATGCGGCATAGGAACATAATGTGAAGCCTGTCCAAAAAATTTCCAAAAATTCTTATCTCCTGAAAGGGGGCCTCCTGCAAACTCCATTGAAGTAGTAAGATAATTACCTTTACGCGGATAAAATATATTATCGCGGCTATCGTAGGTCAGGGAAGGGGTAATACTACTGATAAGATTTGTTCCGGCTTCGTCTTGTAAGGAACTAGAAGTAGCGCTAGTATCGATATTTGAGATATGAACTGAGTCTAAGCGATACATAATCTCATCTTTCCAATATTCGGAGATCTCGCTGCCTAAACGCAGATCGCCTCCGGTTACTGTCTCATCGTAGCCATATCCTACATCGGTATCCTGCTTATGCTCCCTTCGGTACACATCGAAACCGAAAGAAACCGGGTAATCAAACATCCAGGGCTCGGTAAAACTCAACTCCGCCCCATCGCTTAAGTTTCCGATAGAGGCGCGCACTCTTAAATCCTGCCCGGCACCCGTAAAATACGGCCAGTTCCTCCAGTCAAAATTCTTCTGCTCAACCTCCACAAACCCCACAAACTGATCAACCGTGCTATATCCTCCGCCAAAACTAAAAGAGCCGGTCTTACTCTCTTTTACATCAACCACTAAATTCTTTTTATCCGGGACTTGAGTATCTTCGGTGTCATAACTTATATCTTCAAAATATCCTAAATTTGTCAGCCTCTCTTTACTGCGGCGCAGCTTCTCCCCGTCAAATTTCTCTCCAGGATGAATCCTCAACTCCCTGCGGATAACCACATCTTTAGTCTTGATATTACCGCGGACTTTAATCTTATCTACATAAACTACCTGGTTTTCGCTAATTGCATAGGTTATATCTACGCGTCCGGTATCCGGGTTGACTATAGTCGACTCCTGGACCTGCGCGGAGATATACCCCCGGTCAAAATACAGGCCTTGTATACTGACACTATCTTTCTTCATTGCCTCCGCGCTAAAAACCTTGCCCGGGACACACTCACTCAGGTGGCTAAGAATAGCTTTTTCAGTGATATCTTTATACCCTTGTATGACGACTGAACCTACAAGATATTTCTTTCCTTCGATAATTCTAATCGTAACATATAACAAATACGGATTTTTGACGTCAGGGTTTACCTCATTTTCAACCGCAACATCCGTAAAACCTTCACGCTGATAGAATGATTTAACACGCTCCATATCCTCCTTCAACACATCTTCTTTTAAAACCCCGGCGTTAAAAAACCAGGCACGCTTGGTTTTAAGCAGTTTCAGGATACGCCCGCTTGAAAAAGATTTATTACCCTGGATAATAATATTCTTGATATGGACTTTCTGTCCCTCTACAACATTAAAATTTACCGTAGCCTTATTCGTTTCAGCTTTTAATTCAACTTTATAAGTAATATCAACCTGGTTATAACCTATTTTTTCATACATCTTTTTTAACGTATGCACATCTTCGGTCAGACTAGGATAATCCAGATACTGCGTCTCTTTCGATTTCAATTGCTGCTTCAGCTTCTCATCCTTCATGGTAATGCGGTTTATCCCCGCAAAATTGATCTTCTCAATAATCGGCCTTTCCACAACATTGAGAATAATCTTTAAGCCATCTTTATACGCTTCAGTATCTATTTTAATATCACTGAAGAAACCCAGCAGGTAAAGCCTTTTTAAATCATCACTGATGATATTTTCCTGGTAGGCACTGCCGATACGCGTCTTCATTTTAGAAATAATTACATTGGTGCTGATAGATTTATTGCCCTTGACTTCAATGGCAATAACATTTTTTATGGAAGGCGCAACTTCGGAAGAAACAGCGGCGGCATTCTGCTGCGGCTGATTTTGTGAATTTTCTTCAGCAAAAACAAAAGAAGCGATAATGAAAAGGAGGAAAGCGGCTAAAGGTACCGGAATTAATTTACGCATTTATATTATTATATAGGAATAGGCTATTTAAAGCAAATATTTTATATGATTTATCACAAGAGGCTGCCGGATAACTTACTCTAAGGAACTATCCACTCTGGATAAGTTGTCAAACCTGGTAAATTCTTTAATAAAGGCCAGCTTCAAAGTCCCCACCGGGCCGTTACGCTGCTTGGCGATAATCGCTTCCGCTATACCCTGGTTATCAGGAGAAGGAGTATAATATTCCTCCCTTAAAATTAGCACGACTACGTCGGCATCCTGCTCAATTGCCCCGGACTCCCTTAAATCTGAAAGCTGCGGCCGATGGTCTGTGCGCGATTCTACTGCCCGGGATAACTGGCTGATAGCAATAACCGGAACGCTCAATTCTCTTGCTAAAGCTTTAAGTGAACGCGAAATCTCGGAGATCTCCTGCTGCCTGCTCTCCATATTCATAGCTGATCCGCGCATTAACTGCATATAATCCAGAATAATTAATTTTATACCATGATGTGATTTAAGCCTACGTGCCCTGGCACGCAGTTCCATTACAGATATTGCAGGGGTATCATCAATATATATTGGCGCTTCGGAAAGTTTTCCTGCGGCCGCAGTAAGACGCGGCCAATCACTGGTCGCTAAGTAACCCGTCCTTACCTTGTGTGCGTCAACCCGCGCATGCGAACAGAGCATTCTTTGCACCAACTGCTCCTTGGACATCTCCAAGCTAAAAATCGCAGTGGGTACTTTTTCAATTACTCCGGCGTATTCGGCAATCCCCAAGGCAAAAGCACTTTTACCCATTGAAGGCCGTCCGGCAACAATAATTAAATCCGAAGGCTGCAGCCCAGCGGTCTTGATATCAAAATCTATGTAACCTGTAGGTATCCCGGTAACGTGCGCCTTATTCTGATAAAGTTTATCAATAGTTTCAATCGAATCCTTAACAATCTCCTTGAGGTGCTGATAAGAGCCCTGATTTCTACGGTCGCTAACCTCGAAGATAAGCCTCTCGGCGGTATCCACAACTTCAGCGATATTGCCTTCGCTCTCATGGCAGACAGTAATAATCTTAGTGGAATTATTGATTAAAGTTCTTAAGATATATTTTTCCCGCACAATTCCGGCATAATGGTTGATGTTAGCGGCAGTAGGAACGGCGTTGGCTAAAGAGGTAAGATAACTTGCCCCGCCTATTTCATCAAGAGAGTTATCCTTCTTTAAAGCATCGGCAAGGGTGATTAAGTCTACTGCCTTGTTGGCATTATAAAGATCGCTTATTGTCTGAAAGATCTTCCTGTGGGTATCCTTATAAAAACATCCCGCGTCTAATTTCTCAACGGCAACCGAAACCGCTTCTTCATCCAAAAGCATAGATCCCAATACGGCCATCTCAGCGTCAAGATTTTGCGGTGGGAGTTTATCTAAGATTAATTCTTGTGCCATGTTAAATAACCTTTTTAAAGTTTGATGGTACTTAATCCCTGTTCGCTGAAGCTCACAGGGACTTCGCTAGATGAAACTATAGGGTGCTTGATTTCTTTACCACCCATAGTTTAAGCGTTGCAATTACTTCCGGATGCAGCTTAACGGCCATTTCATAAATACCCAAAGATTTTATCGGCTCAGCCAATTCAATAGCATTCTTATCTATAAGAAAACCTTCCTTCTCCAAAGCAACAGCTATATCATGGCTACTGATACTACCATATAATTTTTCCTCCCCTTGAGTCAAAGCGGAGATAGTCAAGGAAAGCGCGCTTAAGCGTTTTTTAAGCTCCTCAGACTCTTCTTTAGTCTTAGCATATTGCGCTGCCTTAATCTGCTTTTCTTTCTCTAGCTGCTCAAGGCCTCCCGGAGTAGCTACCTTGGCTAAATTATGCGGAAAAAGAAAGTTTCTGGCAAACCCCTCTTTTACCCTAACCACCGAGCCTGCCTTACCGATTTTTTCTACATCTTTAATTAAAATGACTTCCATATATTTAAATATTAGCGGGTATAAGGAAGCAGAGAAAGAAATCTGGCTTTATTAATCAACTCCCTGATCCTTCTCTGATGTCTGGCGCAATTTCCGGAAAAACGGCTGGAGACGATTTTTCCTTTTTCGGTAATAAAAACTTCAAGCCTCTTAATGTCCTTATAATCAATACTGCCTAATTTATCCGCACAGAACCGGCAGAATCTTTTTCTCACCGGGCCAAGCAAATCCTTTTTCTTCTTAATAATCTTCTTATCTTTACCAAAACCCTTAGTCTTAACTTTCATGCCTATTCCCCCTATCCTTATTTTTTATTTGTTTAATTTAAATTTACCATACCCTGCCGGCCAGTAATATTAATTTTGTTCCTCTTCAGGAGGCTGAGCTTCGTCCCCGCCTTCCGCCAACCAGCTTGATTCGCTGCTCGGTTCATCAACCGGAGTTTCTGCGTGCGCCTGGCTGGTTTGCACGGCCGGCCTGGCCTGGCCTCCGCCGGGAGCTCCCATAAACTGCACACGTTCCGCCCTGACTTCAATTACCGATCGCTTTGCCCCGGTATTGTCCTCCCAGGAACGCGACTGCAATCTACCTTCCACAAAAACGCTGCTGCCCTTATGCAAATACTGATTACATGTCTCTGCTTGCTTATTCCAAACTACCGCAGTTATAAAACAAACCTCTTCTTTCAATTCCTGTTCTTTAGTGCGGTATTTACGATTTACCGCCATGCGCAGATTAACTACAGCAGTGCCCTGCGGAGTATAGCGTAACTCGGGATCCTTGGTAAGATTCCCCATTAATAATACTTTATTATAGCTAGCCATGTAATTCTCCTTATCTGCCCCTGCCGACAGGTCTGCCTGTCATTAGACAGGCAGGCGGTTTGCCGACTAAATATCCATACGGGTAAATAAAACCCTCAGGATACTCTCATTAAGCTTGTAAATATTGCGGATCTCCTTAATCGCCGCTGAAGGAGCGCTAAAAGCTACAAGATAATAAATACCTTCCTGGAACTTCTTAATCGGAAAGTAAAATTTGCGTCTTTCTGCCCAGACCGCTGATTGGGAAATCTGACCGTTATTTTTAGTTACAGCATCGTCGATATGCTTAAATAACGTTTTCTTATCTTCATCGGATAAGTCCGGTTTGACAATCAACATTGCTTCATACTTATTCATTTCTGCTCCTTGTGTTAAAGCTGTCCATAGTCTTAATCATGCCATTTTCTATCCAACTTAAACAACAGCTGACGGCATCTTCCTTTGCTTGCTCAACGACCACTTTTTCTTTACGTAAAAATCCTGTTAAAACATACCGCGCAGCATCTGCCGGATTTCTCGGCCGGCCGATACCGATACGCAAACGACTGAACTCTTGCGTTTCCAAATGCTCAATAATGGAATTTAGGCCTCGCTGCCCTCCGCTTGAGCCATGCGGACGGATTTTGATTCTGCCCAATTCCAGATCCAAGTCATCGCAAACTACCAAAAGTTCTTGTGGACCGGCTTTAAACTTTTTAAGCAGGGCTTTAACTGCTATACCGCTTAAATTCATAAAACTCTGCGGTAAAGCTAACACTACATCCTGCTCTCCACAATTGGTTTTAGCGACCAAAGCCGAAACCGAGCTATCTCTTTTAAACGCAACTTTTAAAGAACGGACTAATGATTTTACTACTGCAAAACCTATATTGTGCCGAGAATTCACATAAATCAACCCGGGATTACCTAATCCTACAATCAGCTTCACCCCACACCCTCTATCCTATTAACTTTCTTACATGCCCAGGTATTTATTATTTCTTCTCTTTCTCTTTTCCCTTAGCCTCTTCAGGAGCTGCGGCGCCTTCAGCAGGAACCTCTTTCTTTTCCTTGATTACTTCCGGTTCCAGCTTCTCTTCCCCTTCAACCGCTTCAGCCGAAGCCTCTTCCTTCATCGGAGCAGCAATATGCAAGACAATTGCCGCCGGATCATTCAGAGGTTTAACCCCCGGAGGGAAAACTATATCTTTAACATGAATAGCATCGCCCATTTTAAGGCCAGAAATATCTATTTCTATATTCTTAGGGATATTTGTAGGAAGACATTCAACCTCAATCTCCCAAAGTATATGCTCTAAAGAGCCACCTTCCTGTTTGACACCGATAGCCTCCCCCTTAACCTCGACAGAAACATTAACCTTAATTGCCTCGGTTAAAGATATCTCATTAAAATCCACATGCATAATTTCTTCGCTCACCGGGTCATACTGAATCTCTTTAACCAGGCATGGGCGGCCTTTGGCCTTTTTGTCATCTTTAATCTTAAGGTTGATAATAACACTTTCCAGCCGGTGCTGATGCACCAGCTTTAAAAGCGCGCTTTTAGTAAATTTTATGGACAGGGCATCTTTACCGTGGAAATAAACTACTGACGGTAAATATCCGTTATTTCTTAACTCCCTGGCCTTGGCGCTACCTTTTCCTTCTCTTAATTCTGCTTCCAATAATATCTCTTCCATTTGTTTTACTTCTCCTTATTAGTATTACTATTTTTGGCTCATAATCTTGTGCCAGGATTATCCTTGCTCACTTATGCTCGCAAGGACTTCGCTAGATAAAAACTTAAAGTGCTTGTTTAATCAAACAAGCAGCTAACTGATTCTTCGTTGTGTATCCTTTTTATTGCTTCAGCCAAAAGATTGGCTACTGAAAGCACCTGAATCTTTGAATGTTGTTTTTCCGGCGTTAAAGGCACGCTGTCAGAAATAAGCAACTTCTCTAAGCCTTTGCATTCATCAAGACGCTGCATTGCCGGACCTGATAAAATACCGTGGGTAATCGCCGCGTAAATAGTCTTGGCTTTGGCTTTTTTCAAAGCCTCTACCGCTTCAACCAGGGAGCTACCGGTAGCGATCATATCATCAATAATGATTACATTCTTATCTTCTACCTCGCCCATGATATGCACTGCCTCGGCTTTCTCAGGAGAAACCCGGCGTTTATCAATTATAGCAAGCCCTGCGGAAACTCTTTTAGCATAAGCTCTGGCCATCTTGATACTTCCCACATCGGGAGAAACAGCAACCAGATCCTTAATATTCATTTTAGAAAAATAATCCACGAATACACCAACGGAAAAAAGATGATCCACCGGAATATCAAAAAAACCCTGAATCTGTCCGGCGTGTAAATCCATGGTTAAAATCCGGTCTGCTCCGGAGGTAGTCAAAAGGTTGGCTACCAACTTGGCGGTAATCGGCACACGCGGCTGGTCCTTCCTGTCCTGGCGCGCATAACCAAAATATGGTATAACCGCGGTAATCCTGTGGGCGCTTGCGCGACGCAGCGCGTCAATCATAATTAATAATTCCATAAGATTGTCATTCGAAGGCGGACAGGTTGGCTGCACGATAAAAACATCTTTGCCGCGCACATTCTCATTAATCTTTACCCGGATCTCACCTTCACTGAACCTGCCGACCAAAGCATCCTGTAATTTTACTTTTAAATTTTTACAAATATCATTGGCCAGGACAAGATTCGCATTACCGCTAAAAATAGCTAATTTATCCATATTATTTTTACCTCTTCTTCTTTAATATTCTCGCCGGTACTCCTACCACAATCATATTATCCGGGATATTTTTAGTAATTACTGAACCCGCACCGGTAACTGCACAGCTGCCGATTCTTACCGGAGCGACAATTACAGTATCTGAGCCGATATTGGCCCTATTTTTAATAACTGTATTATTCTTCCTTAGGCCATCGAAGTTAGCGGTAACTGTGCCTGCTCCAATATTTACGCAGGAACCAACAGAGCTATCTCCAATGTAAGAGAAGTGTTTGACGAGTGTCTTTGCGCCGATCTTGGCGCGCACCATTTCAATAAAGTTACCGGCCGTCACATCATCTTTCAGCTCGGCACATTCGCGCAGGTGCGCAAAAGGACCCACTGAACAACGTTTTCCAATTTTAACATCCCTTTCGATTACTGTAAAGGGATAAATCACCGTATCTATACCAATCTTGGTGCCAAAATTAATAAAGGTAGATGACGGGTCAACAATCGTTACTCCATCCTGCATTAATTTTTCATTAATCCTCTCCTGCACAAGGGAGTTGGCTTTGGCTAATTCGGCCCGGGTGTTAATCCCTAACGCTTCCTGAGGATCCTCAACCTTGATCCCATCAACCAAGTAATTCTTTTTAGCTAAAATCCCTATTAAATCGGTCAGGTAATACTCTTTCTTGCGGTTAACGGCACGAATATATTTTAAATTACCGGCCAGGCTTTCTTTCTTAAAAACCATGATTCCCGTATTAATCTCCTTAATATCCCTCTGTACCTCGTCGGCGTCTTTCTCCTCAACTATACCGCATATGCTAAAGTATTTATCGCGCATGATCCTGCCGTATCCGGAAGGTTTTTTTAATTGCGCCGTTAACAGTGTCGCGTCAACATTATTTTCTATGTGATAATCTAAAAGCTTCCTAAGCGTTTCCTTCTTTAATAGGGGGTTGTCTCCGTAGAGAACAAGCACAGTGCCTTTAAATCCTTTTAAAGAAGCAAGGCCAGTTTTAACCGCATCCGCGGTACCAATCAATTTATTTTGGATAGATATTTTGACTCCCTTAGGTATAATCTTGCGCACCAAATCCTGTTTATACCCTAAAACCGCAACTACCTGTTTAGGTTTCAAGGAAGCTACCAAATCCAGAACATAGCCCAGCATAGGCCTGCCGCAAAGATTATGCAACACCTTAGGCGTCCCAGATTTCATGCGCGTACTCTTGCCCGCTGCCAAGATTATTACCGCGATATTGTTTTTCATATTTTGTCCATAGTTACCGGCAAGGGACTTGCCTACAACATATTTTCATTGCCCGGCAAGGATTCGGACCTTGACAGTCAGACCCAAATTCTGATGTGCTACCATTACACTACCGGGCAGAAATTAATATCTGTCCTACTTCCCACTTCACTGCTAAAATTTATTTACCAGATGGAGCGGGCCCTTGCGTCTGGCGCAAGGATTTCACTGAATTAAAACTTATGATACTTAGACTGTAATCTTATTCTTCTCTTGCTCGTACGCCTCAAGGACTCTTTTCTGCAAATATTCTCTAAACTGCTGCGTTATAGGATGAGCTATATCCTTGTGTTCGGACTGGCTGCTTGCCGGTTCTTCCACACGCTGGGTGACGGTCTCAACAGGCAAAACAGCGGCGCATTGGTTGCAATATTTACTGCGCAATTCATTCTTAAAAGAGCATTTCGGGCAAGGGTGTTTTACCTTACGGGAAGGCATAGCGATGAATAAACCCGTAGAGCCTTCAATAACTTTAATATTCCTTACCACAAAAACATTATCAAAAGTAACCGTAGCATATGCTTTTAATTTCTTATCCGGGGAATCCTTTAGCACTATCCTAACTTCTGTTATCTCCATCACTTACCTCCCTGCCTGTCTATCAACACATAGACCTGCCGCTGGCTAAATCGCAGAACTTAGAAAAACTTGCCAAGATTTATACTCTCTACGTAACTTATTGCTTAAATCTTGAGCCTGTGCCCGGCAATTACAAATAGCAAATACCGCCGAACCGCTTCCGGACATCATCACTGTTTCTAATCCCATCGCAAAAAGTGCGTTTTTAACCCTATTGACTACAGGATAGATACTGCCAGTAACAGCTTCTAAATCGTTAAAAAGGCATTTTGCATCAATGCGGCAGCCATTTTTCAACAATGCAGGAAAAGGTATTTTAGCATCAGGAGTATGTCTTGTCAACCTGGAAATATCTCTGCAAAAAGGCAAAGATGCCTGCTTGTCGGACAGACAAAGATCAAACTTTTGATAAATTAAAGGGGTAGAAACCTTGATCCCGGGATAAACCAGAATAAACCAAATTTTAGTGTTTTTCAAAGAAGCCAGAGGTTTTATTTTATCCCCCCGCCCTTTACCTAAAGCAAACCTTACATCATGAACAAAAAAAGCAACATCGCTGCCAATTTTAGCTGCTAAAATTGCCAACTTTGCCCTGGATAATTTTAGATTCCAGTATTTATTTAACCCCATAAGTACGCTGGCAGCATTAGAAGAACCTCCCCCCAAGCCTGCACCAACGGGTATACGCTTTTTAATCTCTATCTCCAAGCCGGAGCTTATCTTAAATTCCTGCCTTAGCAGTTCTGCAGCACGAAAACAAAGATTGGTTTCATCCTTAGGCACATGCCGGCTGGCGCATTTAATCCTGGTTAAATTATCCTTGCGCCCTTTAAGAATAATCGTATCAGCCAGGTCGATACGCACAAACAGAGTATCGAGATTATGAAAATTATCTTTGCGTAACCCTAAAACCCGCAAATAAAGATTTAATTTGGCAAAGGACTTAATAACCAGCGGCAAGTTGCTATGCTTCATGAACTTATTTTGAAACTTTAGGAGATATTGGATAAAACAGCTTTTTCTATATCCAAACTGGTAAGATTATATTCTTTTAAGAGATCTTCCGGTTCGCCTGATTGGCCAAAGCGGTTACGGATACCAAGATGGATAACTTTTTTGGGATAATTCTCGGCAACTACCTCACCTACACTAGAGGCCAACCCTCCAATAACATTATGCTCTTCACAAACAACAAAAAATTTAGTTTCTTTAGCGGCCTTAAGGATGGCTTCTTTATCTATCGGCCAAATAGTATGCATATTGATCAAACGCGCCTTAATCCCTTTTTGGGCTAAACTTTTCACCGCTAAGAGTGCCTCATAAACCATGATCCCACAAGCAATAATAGTTACATCGTTTCCTTCTGAGATCACCTGGGCTTTACCGAATTTAAACTCGCCTTTATTCTCGATGGTGGGAACCTTTGAGCGGCCTAAGCGGATATAAAAAGGTCCCGGGGTATTCGCTGCGGCGATAACCGCATCGGCTGTCTGAGGTCCGTCGCAGGGGACAATAATGTTCATGTTAGCAAGCACACGCATCAACGCAATATCCTCTAACGCCTGATGACTTGCGCCATCCGGACCCACGGTAATACCGGCATGCGTAGCTACAATTTTAACATTAAAATCATTATAACTTATGGAAACCCGTATCTGATCCCAGGCACGGCCTGCGGCAAATACAGCGAAAGTAGAAAGAAAGACCTTCTTCCCACAACTGGCTAACCCTGCGGCTGTAGCCATCATATTTTGTTCCGCTACGCCAAAATTAAAGAATCTCTCCGGGAATTGTTTAGTAAAAAGATTCGTGCGGGTAGAGCTGGAAAGATCAGCGTCCAAAACCACGATATCTTTATCTAATGCGCCCAGCTTCACCAGCGTCTGGCCGTAGACATCCCTTTGATAAATTTGTTCCGCCATTATGCCAATTCCTTTAAGGCTTTCTCTGCCTCTTCCTTAGTAGGAGCTTTACCATGAAAGCCTATTACACCTTCCATGAACGAGACTCCCTTGCCTTTTACAGTGCGGCCGATAATTATTGTGGGCTTGGATTTTATTGTTTTAGCCTGTTCATAAGCGGATAAAATCTGCCCCATGTCATGGCCGTTAATTTCTATGACATGCCAGCCAAAAGCCTGCCATTTAGCAGCCAATGGCTCAAGGCCCATAATATCTTCACATCTACCGTCAATCTGACACCCGTTAAAATCAAGGATAGCACAGAGATTATCACAGGAAAAGTGGCTGCAAGCCATGGCTGCCTCCCAAATATTTCCTTCCTGTGTCTCCCCGTCACCCAATAAAACATAAACCCGATAATCTTTTTTATCCATTTTTGCCGCTAGAGCCATCCCCAAACCGATAGAAAGCCCCTGTCCAAGCGAACCGGATGCTGATTCAACACCTGGAGTCCCGCGGACCGGATGCCCCTGAAGAATCGAGCCTAATTGCCGCAAGGTCATTAATTTTTCTTTTGGGAAAAAACCTGTTTGCGCTAATACCGCATACCAAAGCGGGCAACAATGCCCCTTAGACATATGAAAACGGTCCCTATCCGGCCAATGCGGGTCTTTTGCATCAAAACGCAGGATATTAAAGTATAAGGCGACAATTAAATCCGCGGCAGAAAGGCTTCCTCCGGGATGCCCTGATCCGGCCTTAGCCAACATTTCAATAATTAAACGCCGGGTTTCTTTAGCTTTAATCTCTAATTCTTTTACTGATAATTGTTTATTTTCCATTATTGGCAAACTTGGCGTAGTTTTTCTTTTACTTGTTCCTGAGTAGAATCTAGTTTCAGGGATTTCTCCCAATTCAGTCTTGCGTTATCCCGATTGCCTAATTTCATAAAAACATCCCCCAGATGCTCATATATAACCGGATCGCTTAAAAGAGATGCCGCCTTTTCTAACTGGCTTAATGCTTCTTTGAATTTACCTTTTTTGAAATAGAACCATCCCAGGCTGTCGACATAAGCGCCATTTTCCGGGTCAAAACTTAAAGCCTTCTTAATCAAAGTGCCGGCTTTATCAATATTCCTGCCTTGCTCTAAATAAAAATAACCCAGAAAATTCAAGGCTTCATGATAATCAGATTTTAATCTTATTGCGGTATTAAATTCTTTTTCTGTAGCAACATAATCTTTTAGATCATAATAAATACTGCCCAGATAAAAATGTGCCTGCGTATCAAGCGGATCCAACCCCGCAATCAATTTAAAAATTCCCTCAGCTTCTTTTAATTTACGCTGCTGCAGGTAGATTGCGCCTAAGCTTTTGTAAAGCTCAATATTTGCCGGTTCAAGCTTAGAGGCGTTCTTAAGCGCCAGCGCGTATTCCTGCGTAGCTAACTCCGCTTTATTTTGCGTTGTGTAAACTAACGCTAATATCGCATGCGGCTCTATGGCATCAGGGGAAAGATTGATAGAATGCTTTAATTCAGTAACTGCCGAGGGGATATCATTCTTTTTGATGAAAGCTGATGCCAGATTCAAATGTAATAAAGAACTCTGGGGATCAACCTCCAAAGCTTTACGATATTCCTGAACAGCCTTATCTATATCACCCAGATCTTCGCAATAAACTGCCGCGATATAGTGGCTTAGGCTCTGAGCATCCTCTTTATCTACATCTAAGGCCTGAGCAGCTGGAGCGGCCAAGGCCAATGAAAGGCAAAGACAGACTAAGCTGTTAAGATATTTTAACTTCAAAAGTACCCTTCTAAAATTACCCAGAAGCTTCGACTCGCTAAAATCCCTTCGACGCCAGAGGAGGAAAAACTTAACCCTTTCCACCCCATGCTCTCTTCTTCAAATGGCGAAGACGACGACGCATCTTCTTCCGCTTATGGGTTTTAATCTTTTGTCTTTTTCTTTTCTTTCCACAAGGCATGACTTCTCCTCTTTTTCCTAATTACAAAATAACCTTATTCAACGGATATTCAATAATCCCCTGGGCACCTGCCTGCTTTAAAACGGGGATAAGCAACCTGACAACCTTCTCATCGATAATCGTCTCGATGGCAAACCAGCCATCGTCGCTCAAACTGGAGATAGTAGGTTTCTTTAATGCCGGAAGCTTGGCTATGACTGCTTTAAGGTTTTCTTTTCTTACGTTCATTTTTAAGCCTACTTTCTCTTCCGCGGCAATAGCCCCCTGTAAAAGCAAAGCAATCTGCTCCATCTTAATCCTCTTCCAGCTGTCTTTATAAGAATCCTTATTGGCAATTAGTTGAGTAGTAGACTCACAAAGAGTGGCAATCTCAATTAATTTATTTGCCCGCAGGGAACTACCGGTCTCGGTTAACTCTACTATCGCATCAACCAACCCGCCGCTGACTTTAACCTCCGTTGCTCCCCAACTAAATTCTACCTCTACTTTAACTTTATTTTTTTTAAAATATTCCTTGGTTACATTTACCAGCTCCGTAGCCACGCGCTTGCCGTTTAGATCTTTTACGTTCTTAATACCGGAACCTTCAGGCACAGCCAAAACCCATCTCACCTTGTTCAGGCTCTGTTTTGCATAAGTTAAATCCGTTACCCTGACCACGTCGGAATTATTCTCCAGTATCCAGTCGTTACCGGTAATCCCGCAGTCAAGCGCGCCATCCTGAACATAACGCGACATCTCCTGAGCCCGCAATAAAACCGCCTGGATCTCCGGATCGTCAACCGATGGAAAATACGAACGCGAGTTGGGCAAGTTAACGTTAAACCCGGCTTTTTTAAGCATTTTAAAGGTAGACTCCTGGAGGCTGCCCTTAGGTAATCCAAGTTTTAAAACTTTGTTTTTCATAGTAAATTCCTTTTCTAAAATACCAATAGGAATTTTATTATATCTATATATTACTAACTTGTAAAGTGAATAATTGGGGTCGGATCTAATTAGATCCGACCCCAATTATTTAAGCTAGGTGAATTTCTATCAAATTAGGCTTATGCGCTGGTAAACCAATGAGCACTTCGCGCGTAAAAACTAAATAGCCGCGCTTATCTATAGGCAGATTCTTCGAGTTAAGGGAAGCCTTAACAATCTTATATTTTCCGTAAGCAAGTTTTCCTGGATTTAGTATCTTTACCTTTATTCTTTTGCCGGCAAACGTACGCTCTACACTTATACTGCTATTCTTGCGAAAATGTTCTACGCTTAATTTTGGCTCAATGACTAAATCTCCATCCTGGCCCCTGATGCCAAAAACCTGGGTAAGCATGGTTAATATAAACCAGCTGGCTGAGCCGGTAAGATAAGAATACATCCCCCTGCCTTCGAGATTAAAATATTCCGGCAGGCAGGGATAAACTTTGCTTCTGGAGGTATCCAATGCGATTTTATAAAGTGAGCTTAAGGCTTCCCAGGCTTGTTGGGCAAATCCTTGTTTATATAACGCATAACTGAACATCACTGTCATATGACTAAAAATCGCCCCATTCTCCTTCTCGCCATAAGAAAAAGAAAAGGCCCTGCCTAAATTATGCTGCTCTTCTTTAAAATCAGTATTAAGATGCATACTGTTGATTTCTTTATCAAACAAATATTTATTTACGCTTTGTAATATTTTACGCACTTGCCAAGGCCGGGCAACGCCCGCCATTATGGGAAATGCCTGGGCAGTCAGGGTCATTTGCATATGGCCGCCCTTTTTACCTTCCAGGCGCTTCTTACGGTTATCATAATAACCATTGAAGAATCCTTCTTTAAGCCACTCTGTTGAACGTATATGCTGCTTTATCCAGGCAGACTTAGCCTTGAGATCACCTGCTATTCCGGCAGCATCTAAAAAAGCTTTTCTTCCGGATACAGCAACGGAGACTTTAGAGAAATATTTATCTAAAAGTTTACGCTTGGAAGAAATACTTTCATAATTAATCTTTGTAAACAAAATCGCTACCTCTTCGGCTACCTCGATTTTGCTGTTTTTTCCGTTTTTCAACAAAAGTTCGGCAAGTGTTTCCAGGTTTTGCGCATACATGGAACTAAAGGCCACGCTTTCCCCGTTTTCTTTTGCCATATCCAGACCATCATTCCAATCAGCGCCTTCAAGAAGAATATGGTTATGACTGCCGACATTAAGGAACTGTACCAGATTCTGCACCAGAAGGTGCTCTAAAACTGATCCTAAGTAGATTTCCCCGGAGTTAGTCTTTAGTTTGTTACCGTGAGCAGGGGTCCAGTTATAATCAATAGCTTGAGTGCGTTTTATTTCATGATTGTAAAAATAAGTTGCGCGCTCAAACAAAATATTCAGGTCTCCGGTTTCATTAATATATAAATCCAGTGTTAAAAGCGGCCAGATCCCGTGATCCATCCACACCCGGCTGATATTGTCGCGGTCAGCGATAAATTCCCCCGAAGCCTTGCCGATAATAGTAGCATTGGAGCCGTCAATCTTTACCCCGCAGAAATTATTAATCAAAAACGGCCTGACCTTCTCAGGGTCATTAAGGATTAAACCCAAACAATCCTGCCACAGGTCGCGCCATCCGCGGCCGCCTTTTCCATAATCAAAATCCGGCAGGAACGAACAACCAAAAATTTTTCTTAATGTCGGCTGGATATTTACCCAGCGCAGCCAGTTATCAAAATCCTTGTCCTGTGTTGTAATATTTATCCCTTGGCTCAACTTACTCCAGAATGTTTTATTTTTTTGCAAAGCATGCGAAATTTTATGCGCATGGTTAAATTTAGAGATTAACTTTGTGATCTCCGCAGGATCCTGAGTTATCCCCATAATTACCACATATATTTTTGACTGCTGCGGCCGCAGGGAAACCTTCTTAAAACTTAAACCACCCATAACCTCTTTACCCTGGATATTATTTAACCGTGCGGGGATGTTTTTAAATACCGCCTCCGGTTCCTCCAGATCGCCTGAGTCGCCGCAAAAAGCCTCCTGGGTCGGATATATCCTCTGCGGAGGAGACGATTTATCATCCCAACCTAAAACAAAATAGTTGTCCTTATTCTGCCGGTGGCCGGATTCATCAAAAGCCAATGTCGGTTTAGAGATTACACCGAATTTATGCAGAATAACGCGCTGCAGCAAACTGGTTACATGGCGATGGTCACGTATATTATTAGCACCGCGTCCATACAAGGGAATAGCAGCCGTGGGGATAAAACTTATGGTTTTGCGGGAAATATTAGTAAGCCTAACCTGCATTATTTCAACCGGCTCACCCTCAACCGGAACAAAAGAAAGGATCTGCGCGTTAATGCCTATGGCTTTATTTTGGCGGGTTGTTTTATGCCAAAGTAAACCCGCTTCCAGGCTGAATTTATCCTTGCTTATCTGTTTAGAATCCTTGGAAACACCGGTTGCCGACCAGATTTTACGCGGGTTAATATAAATCCAGAAGTTGCGCGAAGAACGCAGATTGGTTAAGTCAAAGCGTGAAACCGGGGTCAAAAGAAAAGAAGATTGCCCGCTTTTAATATCTCCATGTAAATCAGGGGTAATGGAAGACATGATGCTATCGTTACCCAGGGGAAAATACAAGCTCTTGATTTTATCTGCGCATCCCGAATGAAAACTGCCTGCATTGTCAGTAAAACTATACAAATTTTTATTCATAATAAGCTTGAGCCCCTTAAGTTTTTGTTTAGCGAAATCCTTGCGCGTAGCGCAAGGGCCAAAGTTTTTCCATAATTTATTAAACTAACATAAGCATATGATATATTCAAGTAAATTAGGGGACGTTTCTATTTTTTAGCTAAATTAGAGGAAAAATAGAAACGTCCCCTAATTTCTTACCGTAGATATAAAGCGGGACATCCTTATGTAAAACATGCTTAAAATACGACCTTTTGCCTTCATACAACAACTGGAATGATTGCTTGGAGAAAAAATCCGCTCCGGCTTGAGAGATTGTCGCTAAATGCACGCCAGGAACCAAGTTTTGCTTGAGATAGCTTAGGTAAGCGCTTATTAAAGTTGTGCCGATATTTTGGCCGCGGTATTCTTTTTTTATATTGATATGAAAAGTAGCCGGGTATTCTTTTGTAAAATCAGGAGTGGCAAGACCACCCTTAAGCAGGGCCTTAAAACAACTGATAATAAAGGCGATATTCTTTTTTTTAATAAAAATACCGCTTCTTAAAGCCTTCCAAAACAAACTAAATATTATCTTATCTTTAAAAACTTTTTCTGCGGTAATTTTGCTTTTTGCGCCAATCAAGTAACCTACCACCGCAGAATTGGCCTCCGCGACAAAACAAGATTCCGGTTCATAATCGGTAAAATACAGGTTGAGGGCATCGCAAATAATTTCTTTGCCTTCAAAAAATACAGAAGCTGGCTGGCCCATAAAAGCGGTGTCATGGCTGATCGCTCTGACCTGGTCCCTATCCCTGCTTTCAAACTTTCTGATGTTTACGCTTAATTCTGCGGCCAAGCTTATCTCCAAAGTTGATTTTTTTTACTATAAAGAAAACAAGAAAATAAAATATTACCGCGCAGATTAAACCCAGGATCACGCTGCCCAAAAATAGCGGTTGATAATAGGTATATATTTTATGCAATGTTATATTGCTAAATACCGACCAACTTAGAGGCTCAAATTTTCCCCTTAGAACAAGTCTGCCAATCTCATAACCTGCCCAGGTTATAGGAGGGACTGTGGGAGGCAAAGAGATACTGGTTCCCAGGAATATCGCGATTTTATTAGCTGGCCGGACCAAAATAGCAGCAATCACTACCAGGATAGTATGCAGCCCGTAAACCGGTAAAATGCCGATAAAAACACCTATCGAAATACCCAGGGCGATTTCCTGCGGCGTATTATTCAATCTAAGTAAACGCACGGCAATCTTCTTAAATTTCCATTTCAATGTACCTTGCCCTCCTTTTCAATGAATAGATTTGAGAATATCATAATAAAACAATGCACATTCCAGGAAATACGCGCATTTGACAAATCAGCTTCACTTAAGATTAATGTGGATTTAGAATATAAATTATGGTCAGGAAGGTTACCAGAACCAAAAATAGGCCCATTAATCTGGTATTGCGTATTTCCTTAGGCATCGAGATCGGTTCGATACGCCAGTTAATCTTTGCGTAGAATTTTCTTTGAAATTCAATAACCGCTGCGGGCTTAAAAAACATTACCAAGCCAATCGCTATACCTAATAAATAAGTTAATATTGAAATCGGGCAGGATAAAATTTTAGTCATGTAAATAACTTATTTCTCAACCGCCGGTTATTTTTCGTTAAATTTTAAAGAGACTTTTATATAGCTTATAAGATACTCTATGATTTCCGGTGGTAAATCTATAAACTCTACGCCAACCTCAAATTCATCCCCATAGGGCATCTCTTTGACCCACATGCATTTAACCAGTGCCTCAAAGCTAAATAATGTCCTGGGAAAAGTAATCCTGATCCTTAAACGGCTATCCTTGGGGATAAACTCATACGTAAAGAATCTTATCCCTCCCTGGCTGATATCCTTGGTGAGATACTCTTTTATTGCCTCTGCGGGAAGAATCTCATAAGATATTTGCAGGCTTTCAGGTACCCTTGTATACTTTCTTCTTTCTAGCATTCGGCCTCACTATATTCTCTTACTTACCGCGCTACCAATACAACTGGCTTTGTCTCATAAGAATAATCTTCCCTAACATCGCCATCAGCATCACAACGCTTATACCAGCTGACACTGGCTCCATCACTACGCAGGTAACTTTTTAGCCGCTCCGCATAACACAAAGAAAAGTCAACCAACAGGATTAAACATAAAAATAGTAATATTTTCTTCATTGAAATTTATTGGTACATTTTGCAGGATATGGTCCCGGGAAAACAAACATCAATAAAGCCTATTATCTAACTTTTAAGGTCGAAGTCAACCTTTTTATCAACAAGTTATTTAATATCACTAATGGCATATCGTCTTTTCTAACAATGCATTAGATTATACGCAAAATTAACGCAATTATGACAAGATGGCTTAGCCTGTTGGATAAAGGCGCGCAGCTTACTCATTTTCTCTCCGTTAAGGATATCCGCTATTTCCTCATCAAAAAGGTTACCGAATCTTAACGGGATATTGCAACAGGGTGAGAAATCGCCATTACTTTGCACATACATTGAATAATAGCATTTAGGGGCAACCGGCTGCTCCATGGCCATAGCCTCTGAATGGCGCTGCGTAGAAACACCGGATACCAATTCTATGCCAAGTTCTCCTGCTATTTTTTTAGCTTGTGAAATCAGGCCTTTAAGCTCATCAAACGCTAAAACAGATATATTATGCTCATCGGTAGCCCAACCCCGCCCATGAACAACAAGAGGGATTAAAGATACTTCGACAAAACCCAAGCTGGCAGCCATATGTATAAGCTGAGGAAGCTGGGATATTGTATCTTTCATCGCAACTGCGTTAAGACGCAGTGTGGGGCGAGAAACTCCGCATTCCTTTTTCTTCTTATTTATTAACTTAACGGCATCAATTACGCGCTCTAATTTTCCGCCGCATTTTATTTGTTCATAAAGTTTAACTCCGGGGGCATCGATAGAAACACGTAATTCATTTAATCCGCAGGAGATCATCCCCTGGATTATTTCTTCATTTAAAATATTCCCGTTTGTAGTTGTGTAAACAAAAATATTACGTTGAGACGCATATAAAATCATCGCGTTAAGTTCGCGATTGAGAAACGGCTCCCCAAGTCCCTGCAAGAATACACGTTCTATATTATTGTTTTTTAATCTTTCCAGAATTGATTTAAATTCCGCTAATGTCAAATCCCTTGCTTTTGGAGGGTCCAAGAGCGTATGCGAACAAATACTGCAATGTAAATTACACCTATTTGTCGGCTCTATTTGCAATTCTCGATAAACAAATTCCATATTATTTATAGATATTTTAGATATGCCTTACTCAAAAGAACAGGCCTGCAGGCAGAGTTGCCTGCATTTTAACATTTGCTTGCGCTTTTTACGCACCTCGGAGGAATTCCAACATTTGCTTAAACCCTTCTTTACTACACTGGACTTCATTTCAGTCCCGCATATCCATATGCGCCCACCCGCGGTTATGGTAAAACGTTTAAAGCCTTCATAGCAATGCGCCTTTCTTTTCATTTTATGCAGATCTTCTTTAAAATAATGTTTTATTAACTCAAGAAAATAATAATTATTGGAGATAATATCATTTCTCTTCTTAAAAGCGATAATTGCATCTATAACTTTATCGAGCACAAAAAACCTGTGCTCAGGGATCAACAAAGAGTCTTCCTTTTCCTTATTGTTCCAATCGGTATTATCAGGGATAACCGCTTGGAAGGACACCTGCTTGATCTTCATTTTTTCCCAGAGTAAAAGTAGTTGGGGTATATCCTCAAGATTACAATTCATAATGATAGTCGCGATGTTTAGTGATACATTAGGGCATCTTTCCAGGACTGTTTTGATAAAATACATGCTTTTTTTAAACGCCCCTTCCCCTCTGATATAATCATGCCTGCCTTCTAAGCCATCGATAGAAACCCAAATTGACTTAAGTCCGGAACTATTGATTTTATTAACAATCTCCTCGTTTATAATTGTGCCATTAGTCAAAAGAATGGTATTTATACCAAACCCGGAAGCATACTGGATAATTTCAAAAAGGTCATCTCTTGTAAGCGGTTCCCCTCCGGATAGAATAACATTGTTTATTTTTAAAGCGTCCATCTGGGTTATCATGGAAGTAACATCTTTAGTGCTTAACTCATCGGCTATATTCATTGGTGAATTATGGAAGCTGCACATAGTGCATCTTAAATTGCATCTGTTAGTAAGAGTAATTAAAGCTTCCACAGGAGGGAGGAATGACCTGTTGAATAATCTTGATAACCTAAGCAGTAAACCGTATCTAAATCTTAAGAAACTAGAATCCCGCATTTATTATCCTTTTTAAACAATGCCTTAATGACCTTGTACAGCGACTCTGAATCCGGACGGGCATAACAAGTTTGCAGGCAAAACTTCTTACACTGCTTAAATTCTTTTCTTATCCGGCTGGCGGCAGGAGAATACCATATTTCCTTAAGGCTGCTATTTCTTATCTCTCCAAAATTTTCCTTAAAACAACTGCAGACCTGGCCAAAAGAAGAAATAGAAATACGGTTATAACCCACAAAGCATTCCCACTGTCTTTGTGAAACATCACTGGTTTTTGCGCTAAAGTACTCCCTTAATAATACGAGAGAAGGAATCTCGGTGTGGATTTTGTTTTCCTTCGCCTGTAGGCCTATACCTTTAAGAATATTTATCAACATATCTAACTCTATTTTCTCCAAACAGATATACTCATTTACTTTTTGATAATCGGTATTATCGGTAATAACCGGCTGAAAGAAAACATTTTGAACTTTATACCGCTTTGCCAGCGGGATTATATTGGCCAGGCCTTTGATATTTTGTTTCATTATTGTAAAATTTAAACTGATTATAGGATAATTGCTTTTATGTGTTGCTTTAGCCTCATTGAGTAATTCTATGCCTTGCAAAACTTTCGAGAAAGATCCCTTACCTCTTATAGAATCATTAATTTCCGCAGAATCACCGTCTAGAGAGAAATTAAGATGAAAAACAGGATAGCTCGTCAATTTATCAGCGATCTCCCTGGTAATAAGCGCGCCGTTTGTATTTATACTTAACATCAGATGTTTACTGGTAACATACTCTACGAGTTCCAATATGTCTTTTCGGACAAAAGGCTCCCCTCCGCTAAAAGTAACTTCCGCAGAGTTAGCCCATTGCGCCATCTGATTTATTAAATCCTTAATTTCATGCGTAGTCATTTCCCGCCCTTTATATTTTTGGGCTGTCTGCGAACAACCGCACATCTTACACCTAAGGTTACATTCGTCGGTCAATGATATCATAAAATAATCCGGCTTTACCAAAGGCTTATTTATCCGCCTGGAAAGATAAAACATTAAGTTTTGTTTGAAACTGGAAAAGTTCCCCATACGTATCAACGCTCCTTGACCAAACCTTTTAAGACTCGTATATTTTCATATATTTTTTTATTATACCACCCATAGCTTAGATTGAAAATGATTTCATAAATAAAAAGGCGGGAATCACTTTTAAACTATGATTCCCGCCTTACTTGCATCTAATTGCGGGGATGCGATTTGAACGCATGACCTCAAGGTTATGAGCCTTGCGAGCTACCAGGCTGCTCCACCCCGCGAAATTGAGTACCATAAATCTTTTATCTAGCGAAATCCTTGCAGCAAGGACTAATTTATCTTTTCTTATCAGAGAATATCTTAATAGGGATCTCGCCTTTCCTTACTACCCCCATCTTATCCCGGGCCATCTTCTCCTGATAAACAGGATCAGTATCAACCCGTTTAAGCTCCTCCTGCAAAAGATAATTTTCAACAGTCATTTTACGAAAATTATCTTCTAACCGGCGATTTTTCGCTCTTAGCCCCTGCAATTTTACATAACCTGGCAGAAATAAGGCTAAAATTAAAACCGTAAAACCAAAAAGCCAAAAGGCCTTTCTTAATTTAGAGAGCATCTACTTCTTCCAGGATGTCCCCGCATAAACTGCCTTTTTACCTAATTCTTCTTCGATCCTTAAAAGCTCGTTGTATTTACAGATCCTGTCGGTGCGGGATAAAGAACCGGTTTTGATCTGGCCTACGCCGCTTGCCACCGCCAGATGCGCGATAGTGGTATCTTCTGTCTCCCCGGAACGATGCGAAATTATGGCGTTATATTTATTCTTTTTGGCAATGGCAATAGCCTCAAAAGTCTCTGAGAGCGAGCCAATTTGGTTGACTTTAATCAGTATAGCATTAGCAATCTTTTCTGCAATCCCTTTTTTGAATATCTTAGGGTTAGTAACAAAAATGTCATCTCCTACCAGCTGAACTTTATCGCCTAACTTAGCGGTCATCTGGGCCCAACCGCTCCAATCATGTTCAGAAAGGCCATCCTCGATAGACAGGATAGGGTAACGCGAAAGCCATCCTTCATATATAGCGATTAAATCCGCCGAGCTCTTCTCTGAACCCTCAAAAGTATATTTGCCATCTTTGCAGAAAGAACTGGCGGCGCAATCAAAAGCCAGAAAAATATCTTTTCCCGGCACGTAACCTGCCTTCTCAATCGCCTGGATAATCAAACTTAAAGCTTCTTCATTAGAATTAAGGCTGGGGGCAAAACCACCCTCATCCCCCACAGAAGTAGAAAGCTTCTTGGATTTTAAAATAGATTTTAAACTATGAAACACCTCGGTTGCCGCACGCAGGGATCGCGAAAAAGTAGGCAAACCTTGCGGCATAATCATAAACTCTTGTATATCCAGGTTGTTATCGGCATGCATACCGCCATTTAAAATATTCATTAAAGGAATGGGCAGTATATTTGCTTTGGGCCCGCCTAAAAACTTATAAAGCGGCTGTTTTTTGGAAAGCGCGGATGCCTTGGCTACTGCCATGGAAACCCCCAGGATAGCATTCGCTCCAAGATTAGACTTAAACTCTGTGCCATCCAGTTTGATTAAAAGCTTATCGATCTTGGCAAAATCCGCCGTCTTACCGCTAACAGCAGAATTAATTATAGTATTGACGTTAGCGACCGCCTTTAATACACCCTTACCTAAATATCTCTGTTTGTCACCGTCCCTTAACTCTAAAGCTTCATTATCTCCAGTAGAGGCTCCTGAAGGGACCGCGGCGCGGCCTAATATGCCATTTGCCAGAATACAATCCACCTCAACCGTGGGGTTACCGCGTGAATCAAGAATTTCGCGGCCTAAAACTTTTTTAATCTTTGCCATTTTTACTCTCCTTGCCCAGAAAGAGCACGCCCACGCAATTTTCGCTACGTAGCGAACACTGGCCCAATTCCTATCTGGGCCAGGTGTCTTTGCTAACGCAGGGTGCCAAGTTAAAAAAATTTAAACAACCTCATAATTATACACGCAAAAATTATCAAGTCAAGGGTTATGGAGTTTCATAAAAGAAATGGTTTGACTTAAGATGCCGGATATGTTATTTTTTATATGTTGAATTTTGCATATCTGTTGGCGGCACGCGAGGGAAAATATGAACTGGAAAAAAATAAAATTCTACGTAAAGTTACACTGGTTAAAAGCACTCCTCTTTATTTTTCTAGCTGCCCTTGCCATATCCCTGATCTTCCTTGTTACTGTCGGCCTGCGCGCCTGGAATGAATCCGAATCTTACCTGAGACAATCACAGTTAGCGATGATCCCCCTGCAGTTATACCTACAGATTATCATGGCCCTTATTTTCGGCTTTGTGTATACATATCTAATGTACTGGCTCTATTTTAAACGCGGGGCTTCATCATTTTCTCAAACCAACAAGAAATCCATTTCCGGAGGAGATGTAGGCGTTACTTGGGATGATGTCATCGGGATGGACGAAGCCAAACAGGAAGCCTTAGAAGTAGTTAAATTAATTACTGATCGTGTAAGCCTTCAGCGTATCGGAGGGAAAATTTTAAAAGGTATCCTTATGCTTGGCCCCCCAGGCTGCGGTAAGACTTACTTGGCTAAGGCAATCGCCACAGAAACCAAGCTTCCCTTTATCTCTATGTCAGGTTCAGAGTTTGTAGAAATGTTTGTCGGCGTAGGAGCCGGAAGAGTACGTTCTTTGTTCAAAAGGGCGCAGCAACTGGCAGAGCTTGAAGGCGGCTGTATTATTTTTATTGATGAAGTTGACGCCATAGGCGCGCAGCGTTCCATGGATCGCGGTTTCGGCGGAACTACTGAACATAACACTACATTAAATCAGTTGTTAGTTGAACTGGATGGCTTAAAAGATAAAGATTATAATATTATTTTAATCGGCGCTACTAACGCCCCTGAAACTTACCTTGACCAAGCCCTGCTTAGGCCGGGAAGATTTGACCGTAAGATCATCGTTGACAAACCCAACTTGGAGGACCGCGGTAAACTCTTTGCCTATTATCTAAAAAGTGTAAAATATGATGCGCAGGATGTAAAGATTGACCGGCTGGCACGTATTACCGTAGGCCAAACCCCGGCGGATATTGCCAATATAGTACGCGAGGCAGCCTTAATTACTGTGCGCAATCAAAATTCATTAATCTCCATGAAAGAGATTGATGAAGCACGGGAAAGAATCGCCCTGGGTATAAAACGCAGGATAAAGTTAAGCGAAAAGGAAAAATGGCAAACCGCTTACCATGAAAGCGGACATGCCATCACCACCTACCTGCTTGCCCCTTCCAAAGATGTCTTTAAAATAACCATTACCCCGCGCGGACCCACGGGCGGAGCGACCTGGATACCGGAGAGAGAAGATACTTTTATCGAAGACTCCAATGAATTACTCAGTAAAATAAAGATCAGCCTGGGCTCATACGCTGCCGAAAAAATAAAGTATAACGCGACGACCTCCGGCGTATACGGTGATTTTTCCAGCGCCATGCACCATGCTCACAACATGGTCTGGGTCTGCGGCATGGGCAAAAGCGGGTTTTTAGGCAACTGGGAGATCGTTGATAAAATCTCCGAAGATGTTAAAGGCAAGCTTGATGCCGACGTCCAGGACATATTAAATACCTGCCTTATCGAAGTAACCGCATTGCTTAAAAAAGAAGAGCCTCTCATGGACCGCCTGGCCAAAGAACTGGTAGCTAAAGGTGAGCTTAATTATGATGAAATCGAAGCTATCTTCAAAGAGTTTGGCAAAAGCCGGCCTTAAACTAATCCCTCTTATTTTATGCTTATCCGCCTGCACATCATCTACCTCTCCGTCATTCTCAAAAGAAGACATCCCTAAAGCAGTTAAAGATATATGCAAAAAAGAATACCAGCTTAATATTGTAACTAAACTTACGGGACGCACTTTTTGGGTATATATGCCGCTTGAGAACATAATCACCAAATCCGCCAAGCCGGAGAAATACATTGAAAGGTTCCTGGTAGAAGACAAAAGAAACCAGTTTAATGAGAGAGTTTTAATAGTTAATTATCTTGTCAAACCTGTCCCGGAAACGGAAAAACAACAGGATATGTCATTAGATAAATCCGTAAATGCAAAGATATTTGATGTACTTCAGGTTATCCGCAGGGTGTTTTTTAGTACAGATAACAGGGAGGCAAAAAATAACCCCCTGTTCTTTTGTATTGTTACCGCAGACATTGCAAACGGTTTTGAATTAAAAGAAACTTTTCATTTTCTAGATTTAAAGAAACTGTCCTATGGTTTTATCTCCCAGACCGAATACCAACATCGTATTGTCCAGGATACGGAAGCTTCGGCGCAGATTATCGGAGATAAAGAAGGCAACCATTTAATTTACCGGGACATAACTTTGGAGGAGTTTCTGGCTGATCAGATCCGCAGCCGCATAAGAATGAAGTTCCAAAAACCAGAGGTGGAAAAGAATGCGGATATAGACAGAGAGATCTTAAAAATAGTCTCCCTCACTTTAAATACTTACGCCTTTAAAGATTTTACCCTAGTAGAGATGACCAATCTGGTAACCGGGGCAAAGGCCATCCTTAACCAGGCAGCTGTCTTCGCCGGGCCCAAAGAGTAACAATAAAACCTTCCTAACTTTTTAATTTTATCTTACCGCTGAAAAAGAGTTTGATTGCCTGAGGGTAGAGCTTATGTTCCAAGCCATGGATTCTCTTTTCAAGGGAAACCAAGGTATCGCTATTTCTGATTTTTAACTGCTCCTGTAAAATTACCGGACCATGATCCATCTCTGCGTCAACAAAATGCACGGTTACCCCGGTAAAAGACACCTTGTGATCAAAGGCATCTTTTATGGCGTGCGCACCCTTAAATGCAGGAAGCAATGAAGGATGGATATTTAAGATACGATTACGGTATTGCTTAACAAAATCCGGACTAAGCATGCGCATAAAACCGGCTAAGGCAATTAAATTTATTTTATAGATTTTTAATCTCTGGATTATCGCTGTTTCAAAATCAGCGCGGCTGGAAAAATCTTCGCGCCTAGCTAAAATAACCTGCACTTTCGCCTTTTGCGCCCGCTTAATCACAAAAGCTCCCGGTTTGTCACAAACCAAAATTACCAACTTTGCCTTAATTTTGTGTTGTTTAACTGCTTTAACAATCGCCGAGAAATTACTTCCGTTACCTGAAGCAAATACAGCTAAGTTCATTATCTTATCCTTATGGTTATTTTTTATCCCTTGCATCTTTTTCTTAATTTAACCATGCTGCTTTTCGGTTAAAAAATAGATTTATTAAACCGAGCAGACTCAATAATCCACCCACAATCACCAGGATCAATAAATGGGAAAATCTTTCGGCAAGCATACTACTGACAAACATAAATAAAAGAAAACCCAAATGCATAACTATCTCAAGAGAACTGAAAATCTTACCCAGCATGCCATTATCGCTGACATTATGAATAATAGTATTGGAGGCAATCATGATCGGAGCAATGATTAAACCTAAACATAAAGACAAGAGCGCCGCCAAGGCAAAATTAGGATAATTATGTATCCCTAGGGCAAAGATATCCAACATTATCCCGCTTAAAATCAGAGAAACGAAGATTACTTTATAATGCGAGATACGCTGTCCAAACTTACCGTAAACCAAAGATCCCAAAAACAGACCGATACCCAAGAACATCACTAAAAGCCCAAGGTCTTTAGTTGCCGAATGCAAAGTCTTTTGCACAAAGACAATAACCACCACATAAACCGCTCCTAATACCGACCAAAGCGCAAAGATTATCCCGGCAGTAAAACGGATATCTTTATTGCGGATAAAATAAAATACCCCCTCCTTGATCTCCTGGAATACTGACTTCCTGATTACTTCAATAATCTCCTGCCCCACCTTCTTAAAATTCATCGCCACCACAAACCTCTTGGAAATTAAGAAAATGAAGGTTCCCGAGATTAAAAAACTTAAAGAATCAAGGTAGAATCCTTTTTTAGGCCCCAGCCACTGCACCAATACTCCACTTATACCAAATCCCAGGATCGCCGCGATCATCCCTGTTGTATTAACCAAAGAGTTGGCAATAAGCAGGTCTTTTTTATCCACTAAATCCGGGATAATAGAGAGTTTCGCCGGCACAAAAAACCTTCCGATAGAAAAAATAATAAATATAATTAAATAAACCGGAGCCAGACTTTTAGTATAAAATAGAAAGAAAGGGATAGTAAAAACCAGTATGCTTCGCAGAAAATCACAGATATACATAGTCCTGCGCCTGTCCCAACGGTCTACATAAACCCCGGCTAAGGGGCCGATAAGAAACACAGGGATAATCGTAAAGGAAAGGATTTTAGCAATTTGTATGGCTGATCCGGGAGCGCGCTGGTAGATAAAGGCAATCAGGGCCATTTGGTCTAACCTATCTCCCAGTTGAGAGATGATCTGACCGCTCCACAATAAGAAAAAGTTACGATTTTTTAAAACTTCACGAAATCTAGCCATAAGTAGGAGAACTATGGTTTGGCCTCCTATAGCCAAAGCCATAATACTTAAAATTAAGCCGATGAGTGGAATCGAACCACCGACCTTGACTTTACGAAAGTCCTGCTCTACCAACTGAGCTACATCGGCAATTTGACCCACATTATACCAATTCCTGGGTAATAGTCAATTGCCGCTTAAGCTTATAAAAAATGTTGACAAAAGGACAATTCATGATATATTTAAAATGTTAACTAAGTTTAGAGGAGAAGTAAAGAAATTGTTTAGTTTCAAGTACGAACAACAAATTCAGAAGAAAGTCGAATCTAAATAGATTCGACATTTTTTTCTGATTTTTTTTTAAGGAGGTGAGAAACAGAAATGGCAAAAGGTAAAGTAAAATGGTTCAGTAATCAAAAGGGTTACGGCTTTGTTACTTCCGAAGATGGCAAAGATGTATTTGTACACTTCAGCGCTATCACCGGAGAAGGCTATAAATCTTTAGCAGAAGGTGACGAAGTTGAATTTGAAGTTACGCAAGGCCCTAAAGGCGACCAGGCAACTAACGTAAAAAAGATATAAGTTTACGTATAGAAGGAAAAAGGGTTGGATCTAATAGATCCAACCCTTTTTTTATTTAAAATGCCGAGAGAGGGAATCGGACCCCCCACGCCGGCCTTTTCAGGGCCGCGCTCTACCACTGAGCTATCTCGGCTAAAAGCTAACTATTTTTATATATTGTACACAATTTTCTTAAAAAGAAAAGAAGAAATATTGAACACCTTGTAGTTTTAATCCGGTGAAATCCTTGCGAGCTTTAGCGAGCAAGGGCAAGCACCTTGTCCTCCTACCTTACCCCGCTGACAATCTTAACAAAAAGATCTTGAGATAATTCTATGTTGGGAAAATGGAATTTCCGCGCGGATATCCTGATCCGAGTAGTAGCCTGGGTCAGACGGATAAGCCGTATCCAGACTTTGCTGGAATCAGCAGTTAATTCAATCGAACCTGTAGAAATATTTTCCTGTTGGACTATACCGCGCTGTTTAGCAACGTTTATTGCAGACTCCCAAAGCAAATCAAAGCCTTTATCACTATCACCCTGCACCGTATCCTTGCTCACGGCGTAAGCACCCAACCCTCCGGCAGCCGCGCCAATAATCAAAGGCACGCATCCACAAACAAGCGGAAGAATCAATAAAACCAGGGCAACAGATAAGCCTTTCTTCATTTTCCCTCCTTCTTCGAGAAAATTTTAATAAAACAAGCAAAACAACAATAAACCCTCGGGCGAGATCGTCCAACTATCTCTTTTTTACCTAAAGCCATATTTATTACTTATTCCATATTCTTCAGGGCTTCTTGAATTAACGGCAGCACTCCCTCTGCCTCCTCTTTTATCAACCTGCCTAGTTTGGCAAAGGTGTATTCGCCATTCCTATCCTTTACCTCTCTTACAATCTGAATCTTGCGCGGACCATTGTTGTATGAATAAACACTGACAACGATCTTACCAGTGTCATTTTCCCAAAAACGGCTAAATATTTGCGCATCTAAACTGCTATCATACGGCATTGCTCCTCCTTTTTATCTTTAGAACTTTTTCCCGTGCCGATAAGGCCGGGTTTTATTGTATTCTATCTTCTTCAATAAAGCCTTCTCCAAGTCTATTTTTCGCGAACCGCAATAATCAAATATGCGAATACAACAATCCGCAAGCTCTTCGGCAAGATCTTCTTTTTTACCGTGATTACGCATTGCCTCTAAAGCTTCGGATAACTCAGAATGCATAAGCGCAATCAGCTCCCCGTCATTACGGCTATCCAACCACCAACCTTTACTTTTAGCAACCTGGTGGCACTCTTTAATCAAATCATTAATTGCTGGTTTATTTTTTAACATTAGATTCCTTCTCCTTATGGCTTTGCTTAACGAAAGGCAAACCCTGGCCTTCTGGCTCTATCTTTAACTTAAAAGCTGTTTCAATGCCGGTAAAGATCTTATGGGCTATAAGCTCTTTAGCATAAGTGCTGGGGCTGGATACTTCAATCAGAGTCTGACCTTTTGCTTCTTCAGCAAAGAATATCCCCACAGGAGTAGTATCCGTATCCGAGACATAGATAGCGATCATCTTATTTTTAACATCCTCGGCATATATGTAAGGCCCTACCTCTTCTCCTTTTAGGGCATCTTTGGTTTTTTCCTTCAGGATATCCTTAACTTTAGCATAACAACTATCATATCCTACGGCAAAAGACTTCTTTGCGGCATCCTTGCGCCCTTCTTCCAAAATCCGGGTTGAAACTCCGGCAAAACCCTTAGCCGCTTCTTTAATTGTCGCACACCCTAATAAAACAGTAGCTAGCAGACAACAGGTAGTAATCAGGAAAAAGTGTATACTTCTTTTCATAGTTCCTCCTTAAATAATCTCTTATCCAGTAAAATTTGTGTACAGACACAACACCTGCGCAATACCAATTAGCGCGGGGTGCCTTCAATTATATCTTATTACTCATTAACCAACTGCCAAATTTTATCCAGGTTGTTTCTTGTCTCAATCTCTCCACGCCTGGCAAATTCATCAGCCCTATGCAACTCCAGCCAAAACAGTCCTGTGGTATCCGGATGTAAAACAATATCCGCCAATTCACCTTCACGCCTGGCTACCTCCGACTGTAAGACCTCAACACTGCTAAAAATAATATCTACGATATTAAACTTAAGAACATTCTTTAACCAACCAAGCCAACCCAACGCTTTATTTTTCTGGACAATTGCGGCTTGTTCAGGAAGGACATCTGTTTTAAGTTTTACCAATTGCCTCAAAATATCCTCGCGCGAAGGAGTAACATTCACGGCGATAATCTTCTTTACCCCTATCTGCATTAATGACTCAGTAGGCAAAGGGTTAGTCACCCCCCCATCAAAAAGCACCTCCTCTTTAAACTTAAAAGGTGCAAATACCCCCGGCATGGAACAACTGGCCATTATAGCATCAACCAATAAACCTTTATCCAATATTCTTGGCTCTTTCCTGCGCACATCGCTGGCAATTATTTTTAAGGGAAGCTTCACATCATAAAAAGTTTTATCCCCTAAATGTTTCTTTAAAAAACGGCGCAGTTTATTGCCTTTAATAAAACCAAACCGCGGGAAAGTTATATCTATCAATCCCCAGATATGTTTTGGCTGTCTGAACTCGCCTGTAATCTCCAGGATCTCCTGGCTGCTCTTACCGATAGCCCAGAGGCTGGCGATAAGCGAGCCGATACTGGAGCCGGCAATTATATCAATAGGTATTTTCTCTTCTTCGATAACCCTTAATACCCCTATATGGCAGAATCCATAACCTACGCCTACCCCCAAAACCAAACCTACCAGGCAATCACCGAGCTGCCGGGCGATCCTCCTGATCGCCTTAGAATACTCACAATCCGGCTCGTCAATAATCAGGCGCTCTCCGGAATCGAATTTTATTTTAGGGATAGTCGCAAAGATCTCCTGGCCAAGGATCTCAAGTTGATCTCCATAACTAATTCTAGCTAACTTATATTCATTAATGATAGTTTTTATTTTCTGCGGGTCAAAATTAAAATCCGTTTTAAGCCGGTTAATGAGGTTGTTGGTAAGTTTTAAATCTACCGGATCCGGGCTACTTAATATATGAATAAGGTCTGACTGATTAAGCATACTGATAATCGAAGGATCCATGGATGCTGGCAGATCCAAAAGAATATAATGATAATCATTAACCAGCAGGCTCAATACCTCAATCAGCCTTTTAAGACAGGCATCATTATTTTCACAATAATAAAAACAACATAAATCTACTCCAAAGCTGCTTTCTGAAATATAGTCTTTCGGCCATATATATATCTCAGCAGAGGAGGATAAATCAAATACGCGCGGTTGGGCTAATCCTAATTTTTGCGGCAAGGTATGTATTTTATCCTTGGGCAGGATATCCAGGACGATTACTGATTTGCGTGTTTCGCGCTTTAAACTAAGCGCCAGATTTAAAGCATACATGGTTTTTCCCGCCTGCGAATAAGAACTAAATACGGAAACAACCATACTTTCAAATATTCTTTTCTGGTGTATATCTTTACGTTTAAGCCTGCGGCTTAATGTCCGGCTTAAATCAATAGCCAAGCGGGGGATACTTTTCAACACAAAATCAAAATCTTCTTTATTAATTACTAAAATTACGCAGTCATTTATCGCCAGACTCGTTACCGAATGCGGCTCATTAGTAAGCAGCGATATAATACCAAAATATTTACCGCGGTGCAAATACTCCAGAATTAAACGCTGGCCCGCGCTGTCGTTAATATAAATCTGCACCCTGCCGGAGATAATGCAGTAAAAGGCGCTGGGACTTGATTTTTCTTCATAAATAACCTCACCCTTGCGGTATTCAACAACCTGAGCCCTTGAATTGATTGCCGCTAACTCACTCTTGCTAAGCCCGGCAAAGAATGGCAACTCTTTAATAATAAACTCTTTGTCTTTGGAATTCATGCTAAATTAAACCGTTCTTAGAAACTTCCGCCAGTTTCCTGGCGCTTGCCCTGATTGTGCGTTTTTGATCCTGGTAATCAACATGCACCAGCCCAAAACGCGGCCCGAACCCCTCGGCCCATTCAAAATTATCAATCAACGACCAATAGATATACCCCAAAACATTAACACCCTCTTCCATAGATTTATGCAGCTGCTCCAGATGTTCACGGATATAATCCCACTTTAAATCATCATCTTCAGTACATACCCCGTTTTCAGTAATTAAAATAGGTAAGTTATACTTCTTAAGTGAAATCATGAGCTTATAGAGGCCTTGCGGATAGATATCCCAACCTAAAGAGTTCTTACGTAAAGGGTGGTGGTTGTGTTTACAGGTATCCAGCAATAAACTCCTTATCCCCCAGTTTTCCGCATCCACAAGGTTTCTGCCATAATAATTTACCCCGATATAATCCAGGGTTTTCTTGCGCAAGAGCATTTCGATAAAATAGAGGTTATACAATTTATGCCGCAGGTAAACAGCCAGTTTGTTTTTCAGCGTTGGCCGGCAAAGTTCAAATGCCTGCAAGTTAGCCGCAATGCTGACCATAGGCCTGCCTAATTTCTTATCCTGATAGATTTTATGTATAATGCGATAGGCCTGAATATGCGTCTGCGCTAGATTCAGGGTAACTTTAGCAGTTTTGAATAGAGAACACTCTTTTGGTGGCCAGAGGCCTAATAAATAAGAATGCGAAGAATAAACCAGAGGTTCATTGATGGTTATCCAGAACTTTACCTCTCCGGAGAACTCCTTAACCATCTTTTCTACAAAACGTAAAAAATATTTCTGGAGTTTAAAGTTAGTCCAGCCACCTCTTTGGCTAAACCATATAGGATTTGTAAAATGATGCAGAGTAACTACCGGCTCAATCCCCTGTTTTTTAAGTTCAGCAATAACCTTGCGGTAATGTTCAATCTCCGAGTACTGGAATACACCCTCTTGTGGCTCGATACGGCTCCACTCTATTGAAAAACGGTGGCAATTATGGCCTAACTCTTTAGCGATGGCGAAATCTTGTGCATAAAGTTCATAGTGCCGGCAGGCCTGGTTTGAGGCTTCTCTTAAAGCTCCGCTCTGTTCAGCAAACCACCAATCATTGTGGATATTGCCGCCTTCGACCTGGTGCGCTGAAGTTGAGGCGCCCCAAAGGAAATCATGCGGGAATTTATTCATATTGGCTTATATTATAGCACCGTAAAAAAAGAATCCCAACATAAATTGTTGGGATTCTTTTCAAACGAAATAGCAAAATTTTAGTTATTTCTTAACCGGTGCTGCCACAGCGCTCAGATGCTTACTTAATAATTCCCAGGTCTTAGCGCCAACTTTCCCATCGGCCTTTAGGCCATTTGCACTCTGAAAAGCCTCAATTGCTTTTTTACTCTTTGGCCCAAGCTTACCATCAATATTGCCAGTGTAAAAACCCGCGTTCTTTAAAGCAGTCTGGATTTCAATACCAGTCGGCTTATATGGACCCTGGGGCGGTAAAGGCATTAATTCTTTAGCCGGGGTAGTAGCCACTGAAGCGGCCGAAACATTAGCTTCCTGAGTTTTTAAATCTGGCGCAACCTGAGCAGGAGCGTTAGTTGTATTTAAAGACTCCAAGGTGATAGGCTGCAACTCCTCTGCTTCTTGCTTTTTAGCACAACCGGATAACGCCGCTAACATCAGAACAATAAACGTAAAACTTAAAAACCTCTTCATTTCAACTCTCCTCTCTTAAATTTATTAAACTTATTATTATGCCGTTTTTACCCTTGGGATATTGGGGTTAGTTTCACCTCCTTACTAATACTAATTCTAGCAAAATATATAAATAAAGCAAATAAAAAATTGAGTTCCTTATATTATTATCCAGTGAAATCCTTGCGTGAAACGCAAGGGCCTGCCGAGTTTAAAAGACAGGACAAGCACCTTTCTATAAATCCTTTAATTCTGGAAATAATAAATTGATCGACGTAAACAATATGAGACACATTAATCCACACAGAAATAACGCTGCTGAAACTCCCAATGCTTGCGCCAAGCTTCCAGAAGCTAAGTTCCCAAACGGCACAATCCCAGCAAAGGTGAGCATAAAAAGACTCATTACCCTACCGCGGAATTCATCCGGCACCTTAATCTGAAGCGAGGTATTGATTATAGCAGTTGCGGGGACGCTTATGCCACCTAAGAAAATCAGCGAAATAATAGACCATATATAATTCTTAGATAAAGAAAAATTAATCAGTAAGAGCGAAAATAAAAGCACCGACCAGGATAATAGCTTGCCTTTATATTTAAAATCGCCTAAGCGCGCTAAAATTAAAGAACCAATTAAAGCTCCCAGACCTATACTTGACATTAATACCCCCAACCCTCTAACCCCCACATGAAGCACATTGTTGGCAAAAACCGGCATAAGTATGATATAGGAAATACCGAAAAGGCTCATCACCGCTACCATGCTTACCAACCCCAAGATAGAACGATTACGACTTACAAAGGCCAACCCTTCTTTTAAGGAAATAAGCGCGGAATTATTATTTTGCACCGTACTTTTACCAAGCTTAATCCAAAATAGCGCGGTAATAACCGCCAGGAAACTTATTCCATTCAGGTAAAAACAACCGCTCATTCCGATTATCGATATCAATATTCCTGCAACGGCCGGGCCAATAATCCGTGAGGAATTAAAGGCTACCGAATTCAAGGTAATGGCATTAAAAAGATGTTTTTTGCCCACTAATTCCACGACTATTGACTGCCGGGCTGGAGCATCGAATGCCATAATTATCCCGTTGAACAAAGCAATAAACATAATCTGCTGCGGATTGATGATCTGGAATTGAGTTAAAACTGCCAATAAAAAAGCCAAAAACATAAAAACTGCTTGAGTAAAAACCAGTATATTTCTTTTATTTACCCTGTCAGCTAAAACCCCACCGAATAAAGAAAGCATAAATATTGGTATTGAGCCTAAGAAACCAACCACTCCTAAAAGAAACGCGGAATTGGTCAGCTGGAACACCAGCCAATTCTGGGCCACGCTTTGTATGCAAGTCCCGATTAAAGATACGAACATGCCCAACCAATAAAAACGGAAGTGTTTTACTTTTAGCGAAGAAAACATGCAGACTTTCTTTTAGGAAGGAGTGTTTAACCTCTGCCTGACCAGATCACTGACTAACTTACCATCGGCGCTTCCGGCAATTTTTGCGGTCAATTCCTTCATCAGCCTGCCCATATCTTTTATGCCGCTGGCACCTGTTGAAACAACCGCCTCTTCAATTAAAACTTTAATCTGCTCAACTGACAGCTCCGGAGGCAAATAACCTTTAAGTATCTCTAATTCTTTTTTCTCTTTTTCCGCCATCTCCAGCCGGTTACCTTTAGTAAACTGCTCAATAGAATCCTGACGCTGCTTAATCTGTTTCTTAATCACAGCAACGATTTCCGGGTCATCAAGTTTATTCTTTTTCTTGGCAGTTGCCTGATTTAACATATCCGCGCGCAAGAAACTTAAAACCGAGCTCTTTAAAGTATCCCTTGATTTCATTGCTTCTTTATAATCATTAAGAATCTTCTCTTCTAACATATCTTTTCTCCTTTTTCCTTATTATGCGGATCAACCTTTAGTATATATTTAACTAAAAAGAAAACTACTGCCGAAAGAATGAAAAAGTCAATACAGGCGGCAATAATCAGGCCGATTTTGATATTTACCTTCCACAGGTGCAAAACTAATTCCTGCCATTTGCCTCCCGGAAGCAGCGCTTCTAATATCGGCATTACCAGGCCTTCAACAATAACAGTGATCACCTTGGCTACTGCCTGCCCCATGACAATGCCGACAGCTACGCCAATAACCCCGTAAGATTTGAGAAACTTTAAGAACTCTTCGCGAAGATCTTCCATTGAGACTCCTTTACTCAGAAAGGGTACACCGGCCGCTTCCTTTTAGGCCAGATGTTAAAACTAAAATAAGAAACAACCTTTGAATTTATTTAAGCGCTTCTCTAAATCCTGAGGTTTTAGCCTACTGGTCCTGTTTAACCCAAAATCCTCAATATTAAAAGAGGCGGCAACCGTCCCGTAAGCCAGCGCCTTTTTTAAAGTTAACGCGGTAACTTTACCTGCTTTGGCCAAATAACCCATAAACCCACCGGCAAAAGTATCGCCTGCACCTGTAGGATCAATAACTTTTTCAACCGGATAGGCCGGAAGGGAAAAAATAAATTTGTCGCTATAAAACAAAACCCCATTTTCCCCTTTCTTGATCAGCACCATCTTTGCCCCATAACACTTGAGCGCCCTTGCCGCTTTAATTATATTATTTTCTCCACTCAAGGCGCGTGCCTCCTGATCATTAGCCACATAAATATCTACATGCTTAAGCAATTTAATTAATTCTTTACGTTTATTGTTAATCCAATAGTTCATACTATCTAAACCAACTAACTTGGGGTTACGCATCTTACGCAAAAGTTGCTCCTGAATATCAGGATCAACATTCGCCAGGAATATATTTTTTATTCTGCTCTGTTCCTCAGAGATGTGCGGCTTAAACACCGAGAGCACTCCCAATTCGGTATTCAAGGTAAGCGCGGTATTTAAATC
>Ga0182027_10000824_pt1 | contig 52450 bp, 47 predicted proteins | sample 712E1DmetaG_FD_121300 | JGI IMG/M metagenome (GOLD analysis project Ga0182027, IMG submission 121300) | Permafrost microbial communities from Stordalen Mire, Sweden - 712E1D metaG (Illumina Assembly) | ecosystem: Environmental > Terrestrial > Soil > Wetlands > Permafrost | place: Sweden...
CAAGATCGGGAAGATTTGCCCTCACGTCGGATATTGACATTAAATCACTCATGGACTTAATGTACACTTATTTGTACAAATTGTCAAGAGCTAAAATACATAAAAGACAGGTTCTAACGTCGTCTCCATTAACACATTGTTAAGGATTTCGCTGATGCTCAACATCAGGGAGCGCAAAGATGAAATAGTCTTTTACTTTGTAGCTTTAGGAACACATAGCCAATTGTATAAATAGTAATAACAGCACGAAAAATAATCGACATCTATATTAGCTTTTTTGAATAGCTTTGCTCCTCGACCTAAAGCTGCTATAATTAATTTCTTCTTATGACTTTTACAGAAAGATTTCCGGCGTTTAAATACCGTGACTTCAAATTATTTTGGAGTGCTCAATTTGTTTCCAACATCGGCACTCAAATGCAGTTTGTCGCACTAAACTGGCAAGTTTACACTCTAACCCATTCTGCTTTTGCGCTAGGACTAATCGGACTTTTTCGCTTTGTACCGATTTTGTTTTTTTCACTAATAGGAGGGTCTGTCGCCGACGCACACAACCGAAAAAAACTGCAGTTTATAACCCAGTCTATTTATATTGTGCTGTCGCTGATTTTAGCAATTACCGATTTTACAAAAACAATCAATATCGCAATTATTTTTGTGATTACACTTTTTTCCGCCGCAACACTTTCTTTCGACGGGCCGGCCAGACAGGCTTTTATTCCTAATCTCGTTGAGAAGAAACACTTAGGTAACGCCATGAGTTTAAATTCAATTATGTTTCAGATGGCAACGATTATCGGACCTAGTATCGCCGGAATTTTAATCGCCAAAACATCGCTGGGGATTATTTATTCACTTAACGCCGCCTCTTTTATTTTCGTTTTGGGAAGTTTAATTTTTATCAAAGAAAACGGAGTTATCGAAGGAATAGCGGCGCCGATTTCTTGGTCTTCGATTGCGGAAGGTTTGGCTTTTGTCAAAGGCAAAACCATTGTTTGGTCAACTATGATGCTGGATTTTTTCAGCTGTTTTTTCGCTTCGGCAACGGCATTAATTCCGATTTACGCCAAAGATATTTTGGCGGTCGGACCGACAGGTTTGGGTTTGCTTTACTCAGCCCAGGCAATCGGAGCAGTTATTGCCGGACTTTTAATTGCACACCAACATAATCTTAGGCGTCAGGGAATGATTCTGTTAATTTCAGTCGGATTTTACGCATGTGGCACAATCGTTTTCGGATTTTCCAGAATATTTTTAATTTCATTCTTAGCATTGGTGGTGGTTGGCGCAGGAGACGGAATCAGTACAATTTTGAGAAACACCATCCGCAATTTGGAAACTCCCGATTATATCCGCGGACGTATGACATCTGTAAATATGATCTTTTTTATGGGCGGTCCGCAGTTAGGAGATTTTGAGGCCGGAATGCTGGCCGGATGGATGGGCGCTCCTTTTTCGGTTGTTACCGGCGGAGTAGCGACACTATTTGTGATTGCGCTGATGGCTAAAAAACTGCCGATACTTCGACAATATGACCACCACGCTTCGCAGATTACCTAGAATTGGTTTTACCTTGCATGAAGTCAATAATTTTTGGTTCCACTATGATATCTCCCCTAGCTATTTTTCTGTTTAAATATATTCCTTCTAGCGTTTTGCAGCGGCTTAATGCCACATAAGTCTGTCCATGCGCAAATGCTCCATAACCCATATCTATTGCAACCATATTGTATGTTTGTCCTTGAGACTTATGAATAGTTATTGCCCAAGCAAGTTTAAGTGGAAATTGCGTAAAAGAACTGACCACTTTTTCATCTAGGGTATTTGTTTCTTCGTTTAAAACATATTGAATTTTATTCCATGTTTCTTTTGCAACAGCATGAACTTTGCCGTCGATATTTACTGTAATTTCCTCACCATCAATCGAGTCTATGTATCCTAACGTTCCATTTACCCAACGCTTATCTTTATCGTTTCGAAGAAGCATAATTTGTGCGCCTTTTTTTAAACGAAGCGTTTCCTCCGTCGGGAAAGCTGATGGTTCCAAATGCCCGGCCACTTCGGCTATGTGCTCCGTTACTTTAGCTTCTAAAAGATTAAGCTTTAAGTCGTTGATTCTTTTGGCCGAAGCATTAATGGTGGTTAAAATAATTACGCCTTCATTTGGAATTTCAACGTCTGCTCTGCTGTTTAAAACTTCGAGTTGCTCATCCGTTATATTTCCTTCTCTAACCGCATTTAAGATTAATTTAAAATCTTCATCTTTTTGGCGAAACACAGTTGTTAATTCTCGGATTTCAAACTTTATTTTTTTCCAAACATCGGCGTTAAAAAAGAAATTTCCTCCATAATTTTGTTCAAAATAATCCTTTAGATCTTTTTGCACAACCGGAGGAAGTTGGAAAAGATCGCCAAACATAATTAGCTGCACTCCTCCGAAAGGAACCTGGCTTCCTCTGGCTTTTCGAAGAATATAATCAATACCGTCCATTAAATCCGGTCTTACCATAGAAATTTCATCAATAATAACGATGTCTACATATCTTAAAAGTTTGGCAGTTTTTGCATCAACCTTAAGACTATCTTTTCTAACTAATTCCGGTGCAATTTTAAAGAGTGAATGAATTGTTTGCCCTCCGATATTAAGCGCTGCTACGCCCGTAGGGGCACAGACCACAATGTTTTTATCGGATTTTTGTCTAAAGTATTGTAAGAGTAACGACTTGCCCGTTCCGGCCTTTCCGGTAAGGAAAATAGGAGTTTTTGAAATTGTAAGTAAATTAAGTATCTCTTCTTGATCCGGACTTAAGGTAATACTTGATAGATCAATTTGTTTTTCATTTAAGATAAACTTTGACAAAGTTTTATTTATTTTCTTTAAAACTCTGGTTGGAAAATTGCCACCATTCTCCTGCCGATTTTGGAAAAAAGGTTCAATAACCCGCATTGCTTCGGCCTTATTGGCTATTGCCTCATTGACGAGATTACGATCTTTAGCTTTTTTTATTTTAAAGGCTAACCAGCCATCAAAGAATTCTTGGGGAGACTTAAATTTTTTACCTTTAGCTCCGTTAAATCCCGATAATGATCCTCTTAATTGAAATGAAATTTGAGACATAGTATTTTTAGGTCTACAAATTGTAACACTGTTGGGGCCTCTTTGTGGATACCTTACCAACTCCCGCCGCCGCCACCCCCGCCGCCGCCACCGGAAAATCCTCCCCCGCCAAACCCGCTTGAAGAAGAAGGAGCAGTTGTAATAACATTACTATTCATCGAAGAATATAAAGCGGCGTATCCTAGATAAAAATTTCCGTTGTAACCTGAATACCATGACGGATTGTAATCCGGCTTAATAATTTTTAGTTGCTCCATAAACTTATCTATGTAGCCTAAAGCTATCGCATAGGGAATCATTTGCTCGACGATATAAAGTTGCTCTGCCTGCCACTGATAATTTCTATCCATCGCTTTTAAGAATAGTTTTAATCCGTCTATTTTGTAATCGATTTCATCTCCGGTTGGGGTTCGTCCGTTAAGTTTTAGGGAAAGAAATAATAGTGTTAATCCCAAAGGAATATTTAGTATAAAAACCATCGACATAACCCCTAAAAATAAAAGTATTCCTTTTTGGTTTTTGGGATTTTTGCTGTAATACCCCTTTTTAACCAAAGCGCTAAATACATCAGTTTCCATTTGGCTAAAAGTGTCATAGAAACCTAATTTTAAATCGCTTACCATTACCGAATTTGAACTGTCGAAAAGATTATCCATGAAGTTTTTTTCGTATTCATTTAAATCGTCATTTTTAGCTTTTAGTCTGGTTATTTTTTGGTCTTTTTTGGTATTACCGATCATTCCCAAAATTTTTTCCTTCTTGTCTACTTCTTCCATCTTAATGTACTTACGGATGGCCAAATCAAAAATCGTCGCCACCACATCGTCTTTTTCCAATTTTGCCGTGTCGATCGTTCCGGCTAGCGCAGGCCTTAAGACTTCTTTATTTTCGTCTTTGGGGATATCAAAATTAACAGTCGGCTTGCCAAATGCTTGCTTATTTTTATGTTTAAGGTACCAGTAGATTAAAAGTATCGGCAAAACCAAATTAAGGAAAGCATAAATGAGGTAATAATTCGCCATAAGTAACCCCATTATTGTTTCGGAAAATGTTTTTGGCGCTTGATTTACCAAAACGCTTTTGGGAAAAGTTCCGACAGGATAACCTGCCACAACCGTTAAACCTTCACCCGGATTAAGCTCTTGGGTGGTTAAAATTTGGCCATTTTCGGCGGTGCAATTTTCATCTTTTGAGCCGCTTACGCCCGTAAAGCAAATTAGATTGTTTTGAACTGCATTAAAATCGGTTGTAATCTTAGTACTGACTTTTTCAATCGGCACCTGCCAACCGTTTCCCGTTGCGTTCCAATAAATTTCATCGTGATCTTGATAATTACTGCCGATTCCGTTTTTAACAGTATAGGAAATTTTATAAAAGTGGCTGCCGCTGATGGTAAGATCGGCGTTACCGATTTTAATATTCAAATCCTGGGCGTTATCGGTGGTTGAAAAGTTTTCAGCACTGTTATCTCTAAGGACTGAAATATTTTCTATTTTAATGACACGGTATAAATTACCTACTTTTGTAAAAAGCGGAATGTATCGATAAATTCCATGCCTTACTGAATCCCCGAAGTCGTAATTGATTGTTTCGGAAACATTCATGTTCCCGTTTTTTTGGGCAGTTACATTAACATCGAAAGAATGGATTGTTTCCGCAAGAGCTAAACGAGGAGCTAAAGCGAAAAATATCAGCAGACTAAATACAAAGATCAGTTTCTTCACTAATTAATTATTCTCCTTTTATTCGGCAGAATCAAATCAGTTAGATTCTGCTATAATTTATGCATGACAGCGAAGCAAATAATCGATACTTATATTAAATTCTTTGAAGATAAAGGACATAAGCAAATTGCCAATTCCCCCCTGGTTCCCGAAAATGATCCGACCACTCTTTTTACATCTTCCGGCATGCAGCCTTTAATCCCCTATTTACTGGGCGAACAGCACCCGGCCGGTAAAAGATTAGTGGATGTTCAGAATTGTTTTAGGGCTGTGGATATAGAGGAAGTCGGCGACAATCGGCATGAAACATTTTTCAGAATGCTTGGAAACTGGAGTTTGGGCGATTATTTTAAAAAAGAAGAAATACCATGGCTTTGGGAATTATTGACGAAGGAACTTGGACTTCCCAAAGAAAAACTGTATATCACAATTTTTAAGGGTGATGAAAATGTTAAGTTTGATAACGAATCGGAACAGCTTTGGAAAGAGATTTTAAAAAGTGAAAATTTGAACGCTGATGAGCATATTTTTACCGCAGGCGTTGAAAAAAACTGGTGGTCAAGATCGGGAATCCCTGAAAACATGCCACTTGGTGAAATCGGAGGACCCGACACCGAAGTTTATTTTAAATTTGATCAATTGGAACATAAATCCGAGTGCAAAGATAATCCAGTGGAGTGTGAATGCGGAAAGTTTTTAGAAATTGCCAACTCTGTTTTTATTCAATACAAAAAAACCGAAAAAGGGTTTGAAGAATTACCGCAAAGAAACGTTGACTTTGGCGGAGGCGTGGAAAGATTGTTAGCAGCAGTTGAAAATACACCGGATGTTTTTACAACCACTCTATTTACAGAAATAATTAAAGTAATTGAACAAGAAACCGAAAAAAATTATGCAGAGCATAAAGCGAGCATGCAAATTGTTGCCGATCATTTAGTCGCATCGGTTTTTATAACTTCAAACGACATTATCCCTTCTAAAAACCAGCAAGGTTATGTTTTGCGAAGACTGGTAAGACGATCCATTGATAATTTTAGAGAACTGGATGGTAAAAATATTGAGAACGTTTTGGCAACAGTAATTGAAGAATACGCCAAGACCGATGAGGTCCTAAGCCAGAAATTTGAAGAAATAAAATTGACGATTTTGGAAGAACAACAAGGGTATAACCGCACTATTGAAAAAGCGGAAAAGATTTTAAGTAAAGATGAAGGCGTAAAAGTTGAGGGGGTTAAAAAAATTACTGCTGATGAAGCTTTTACCATGTATTCAACCCACGGATTATCCCCAACCCAAATTAGAAGTTTAGGTTATGTTTTTGATGAACAGGAATTTGCCAATCTTATGGAAAAACATAAGAGCTTATCCAGAACTGCCGGCGCCGGAATGTTTAGAGGCGGATTGGCAGATCATAGTGAAAAAACCATCATGGGGCATACTGCCACTCATTTATTGCATAAAGCCTTAAGAGACATGTTTGGCGAGCAATTACACCAAACAGGTTCAAATATTACCAGTGAACGGGTACGTTTTGATTTTAATTTTGAGAGAAAGTTAGAAGATGCGGAGATTGCCAAAATTGAAAAAACCGTTGATGAAAAAATTAAAGAAAATTTGCCGGTGCACTTTGAAATTATGCCGCTTGAAAAAGCCAAAGAATTAGGCGCAATTGGATTATTTGATGATAAATACGCTAAGGATGTAAAAGTTTATTTTATTGCCGATTATTCCAAAGAACTTTGCGGCGGACCGCATGTAAATTTTACATCGGAGATTAAACAGTTTAAAATAATAAAGCAGGAAAATATCGGTCACGGACAAAGAAGACTCTACGCGGTTGTCGGTTAAAACATATGAAATTGCCTTTTTTAAAAGAAAAAGAAAAGCCTGAATATTACCTAGCTTTAGTTTTACGAAACGAAAAAGCCACCTCGGTAATTTTTGAAAAAATCGGCACTACGATTAAATATATTTCCCATGGCGAAGAAACCTTTAAAAACACTGTTGAAGACGCCGAAACTGAAGAATTTTTGGATGTTTTAGATAAAACGATTACGCAAGCAGAATCGGCGCTTCCCGAAAACATCGAAACTCATAAAACCATTTTTGGCCTAAAGGAATCTTGGATTGAAGATAATAAAATTAAAAAAGAATATTTGGAAAAACTTAAAAAAGCCAGCAGCGAATTAAGCCTCGATCCGATCGGATTTTTAGTTTTTGCCGAAAGCATTATTAATTTGGTGCAAAAAGATGAAGGCGCGCCGGTTACCGCGGTTTTGGCCGATATTGGGAGCAAATTTATTACTGTTTCTCTAATTAAAGCAGGTAAAATTATTGAAACTAAATCATCCGAAGTTCACGAAAACGCGCCTTATACCGTTGATACGCTTTTAAAACATTTCCAAACACCCGAAGTAATGCCGGCAAAAATTATTTTATTTGATTCCGAGGAAGAAGAATTAACCCAAGCTTTTATGAACCACCAATGGAGTAAAAGTCTCCCCTTTTTACATCTTCCGCAAATTGTCAGTCTTCCCGTTGATGCAACCATTAAAGCGATGCTTTTAGGAGCTGCTACGCAAATGGGAACAAAACTTTTATATGACGCAACTAAAGTTGATATGGAAATTGATGAAAAACCCAAAAAAATTACACCCGATGAATTTACCCAAAATCAGCCAATGGAAAGCGCGCCCGAAGAAGTTGTGACTAAAGAGGAAGAAACAATTGAAGAAACCACTGTGCCAACAACACCTTTAGATTATGTTGATCATGATGACTCTTTAGAACTTTTCGGCTTTCTTGAAAACGCCGATATTGCCAAAACCGAGACGCCCGAACCGTTAATGGAAGAAGAACCGGTTCCTCAGGAAGTAATTGAAGAAGCAACCAACGAAGTGCCGGAAGAAACACAAATTGAAACCGAGAAAAAAACCGGATTGCCCTCGATTGCCGCTTTGGGTTTTATAAAATTTAAAAAAACTCTGCCGGTAGTTTTAAAAGCCTTTAAAAAAATAAAAGTTAATGAACTGCTTACAAAAGTTAATTCTAAAAATAGAAAGATGTTAATTATTCCAATAATTGCAATAATTTTATTAATTGCGGTTTTTGGGTTGTTTTTTCTAGGCACAAAAGCAACTGTTTCAATTTTAATTAATCCCAAACAAGATTCCAAAACCGCCTCGGTTACTTTTTCCGCGTCTTCCCCAACCGATGTTGCTAATTCCGTTATTGCTGCACAAACCGTTTCCGTTTCCGAAGACGGTACAGTAACCGAGCCAGCCAGTGGCAAAAAAGACATCGGCACTGCAGCCAAAGGAGCTGTTACCATTTTTAATATTGCCACGGGCAACTTGGTACTTTCTTCGGGAACAGTCATTACCTCCCCCAACGGCTTACAATTTACTTTAGACAGTAATGTGACGGTTGCCTCAGGGGACGCGATCTTGGGCGCTTCCACCGCCACTGCTAATGTCACAGCAAGCGACATCGGACAGGACTATAACCTGCCATCGGGAACAAAATTTACAGTTTCCGGACAAGATTCCTCTGTTGCGGCTAAAAATGACAATGCTTTTTCAGGCGGAGTAAAAAAATCAGTTACGGTAATATCCAGTGCCGATATCCAAAAAGCGCTTACCGATTTACCAAAACAGCTTGCTGATAAAGCCAAAACCGACATTGCTCCAAAGGTAACAAGCGGTAATGCCCTGCTTCCTGATTTTATTAATGAAAATGTTGATAAACAAAATTTTGATAAAAAAGCCAACGATCAGGCAAACCAAGTAACTCTAACCGGAACCGTAACTTTTACGGGATTATCTTATGGCAACGTGGATATGGTTAAACTGGCCAATTCATTATTTAATTCCGGCGATACGCAGTTAGGACAAAACGATTTAGGAATTAATGCCAAAAATATTATTGTTGAAAAAAACAGCGATGTATCCGCCGATGTAACCATTCAGGCCAACCTTATTCCAAAAATTGACACTGTATCACTAGCTCAGCAAATTGCCGGCGGCTCTTTTCAGAAAGCCAAAAATTTGATTTCTAATTTTCCGCAGGTTGAGAATGTCGGAATTGCTTTAAGTCCGAATCTTCCCTTCCTTCCCCAAAACCTGCCTGGTAATCCAAAAAATATAACCATCGGAATCACTGCGAAATAATGGCCAAGTATTACTACAAAAAAAGTCAGAGTTTTACGAAAAGAAAAATTCTTCGCCTGATAAGCTTAGGATTATTCTTAACCGGCGCCTCAATTGTGATTTACGTTTTCTTCCCGCTACTTTCCTGGCAAATCTATTTTGCTCCGGTTTTTGCCAGTCAAAGTGTTACCGCACCCATTCCGCAAAGCACTGTTGTTTCCGGTACTACACTAGGATCATTAATTCAGAATGCTTCTAATAGCTTACTTGGAATGGATGATACTAATGCCCAAAATTGGTTTCCTAATTTGAAATTTCAAAAATCAGGCGCGCCCAAAATTCCCGGCTATACAATTTCTATTCCGAAATTAAAATTAAGTGATGTTAATGTTTCAACAGTGGACAACGATTTGGCTAAACACTTGGTCAATTACGGAGGCACTGCCATTCCGGACGACAAAGGCAACGCCGTAATTTTTGGACACTCCACTCTTCCCCAACTTTATGATGCAAAAAATTATAAAACCGTTTTTACTTTTTTGTATGAATTAGTACCGGGAGACGAAATTGACGCTACTATCGGCAATGTTACTTATAAATATAAGGTAGAAAATATTACGGTTGTTGACCCAAACAATACCTCAGTTTTACAGCAAAATTATGACGACAGTTTTTTAACTTTGGTAACTTGTACCCCACCCGGAACAATTTGGAAAAGATTAATTGTTAGGTCAAGACTTGAAAAAATATGAAAGACAAACCGGCATTACAAAGATTTTTAGTAGCAATTTTCCCGGCATTCAAAAGAGTGTTAAATTATATTATTATTTTTGTCATAAGGCTTTTTCGGGGAATCATTAATATTGTTAGAGAACAAATATGATTGACCAGCAGCATTTAGCCATTAACGCCATCCGCAAAAAATTACTCGGCAAAAATTTAACGTATAAAGAAATCTACGCCATTATGGATCAGATTTCCCGACGGAAATTCAACGATATTTTAACTACTTATTTTGCCGCATCGGGATACTCGGAAGGATTTACCAATCAGGAACTTTATTATTTAACCAAAGCAATGGTAGAAACCGGAGAAAAATTGGAGTTTAAAGGGATTATTGCCGACAAACATTCCATCGGCGGAGTTCCTGGAACAAGAACTACTCCGATTGTTGTCGCAATTGTCGCGGCAACCGGATTTAAAATTCCGAAAAGCTCATCGCGGGCCATTACCACACCTGATGGCACTGCCGATGACATGGAAGTTTTAGCGCCGGTTGAGCTTACCAAAAAACAAATTTACGAAGTGGTTTCCGAAACGAATGGCTGCATAGTTTGGGGGGGAAGTTTTAAGATTGCCCCTGCCGATGACATTATTATCCAAGTTGAAAAACCGTTAATGTTTGAAAGCTTTGATAAAATTTTGGTTTCGATCATGGCCAAAAAAATTGCCTTTGGCTCAAATCACGTTGTCATTGATTTACCGTTTGGGAAAAGCGTTAAAGTTCATACTCTAAAAGACGCTGAATATATTAAACTCAAATTTTTATTCTTAGCCAAAAAATTCAAAATAAAAATGCGGGTTTTAATCCATCGCACAGATGAACCGGCGGGCAAAGGCATCGGCCCGATTTTGGAAATTCGTGAAGCATTAAGAGTTTTAGAACAAACCAAAGACAGGCCATTAGATTTAGAGATTAGAGCTTTAAATCTTGCCAGTAACTTATTGGAAATATGTCTTGAAGACAGCGAAAAAGAATTAAGAGATTCAATTAAGCAAATTTATGGGAATGCTTATGGTTGGGCAATTGATATTTTGCAGTCCGGAAGAGCTTTGGAAAAATTCAAACAAATTGTTAAAGCCCAGGGCGGAAATCCTAATTTTAAAAGCAGTACTTTAAAACTTGGAAAATATGTTTTTGAAGCAAAAGCTGATACCGGCGGAATTATTAAAGAAATTAACAGTAAAAACGTTACCAGCATTGCCAAAATTTTAGGCGCCCCTAAACAAAAAGGCGCCGGCATTTATTTAAATAAAAAAATAGGTGAGAAAATTGCAAAAGACGAGACTATCTATACACTTTTTAGCGAAAATGTGTATAATCTTAAGGAAGGGAGAGAGTCTTTAATTAACTTCCCTATTATTAAATACGCATGAAGAAAATATTAACTGTTTTAGGCCTTTTAATTCTATTCTCCATAATTGCTCTTATCTGGTGGCAAAACGGATTACAACCGGTAAACGCTTCTAACAAAACTTCCAAAATTTTTGTAGTTAATAACGGCGAAGGAGTTAGGGAAATTGCCAACAACTTAAAAGCAAATGGATTAATTAAAGACCCGATTGTCTTTTTTCTGCTGGCCAGAACCGAAGGCTTAGATAAAAAAATTCAGGCCGGAGATTTTAAGCTTAATTATTCTATGAACGCCCAAGAAATTGCCACCAATTTAACTCATGGAATTTTGGATATTTGGATAACCATTCCCGAAGGCTTAAGAGCAACTGAAATCGCCGATATTTTAAAAGCTAAGATTCCAACTTATAATGATTCCTGGACAACAACTCTTGCAGCTAACGAAGGGTATTTATTCCCCGACACTTATCTAATTCCAAGAGAAGCCGACGTAAATACAATCGTGACACTTCTTCGAAATAATTTCCAAACAAAATTTGACAGCGTTAAAGCAACCAAAATAACCATTCTAACTCAAGCGCAAACAATAGTCGTTGCATCAATTATTGAAAAGGAGGCAAAATTTGCCGAGGACCGCCCGATGGTTGCATCGGTCATTATGAACAGACTTAATATGGGAATGGCCTTGCAGGTTGATCCGACAGTAGCTTATGCGCTGGGATATCAAGCAGATACGAAATCATGGTGGAAAAAAGAATTAACTTTTGACGATTTAAAAATAAATTCTCCCTACAATACTTATAAAAATACGGGGCTTCCGCCAACACCGATTTCCAATCCCGGCCTTTTATCAATTGAAGCAGCATTAAAACCGGCCACCACAAATTATCTTTATTATTTCTCAGACAAACAGGGACACTTACATTTTGCAACCACGATTGAGGGCCACAACGCCAATATCGAAAAATACGGACAATAAATTCCTAAATTCGTACTCCAGCTATTTTCAACTCTTCTCTTAATTGAACTGGGTTTTTAAACTGTATACCATTAATTCCTAATTTCTTTGCAGCTTCTATATTAACCATATTATCGTCAATAAAAAGACATTCTGCTGGATTCACACGTAATTTATCTAAAATTAGCTGGAAAGCTTTTGGATCCGGCTTGCATACACCCACTTCAAATGAATACATAACCGAATGAAATAATCTATGATAATCAAATTTTTCTTCACAATATTTAATCCATTCTTTTCCATGTACTGATAGCAACCCAAGCGTATAACCATTTTTTCTTAAATTTTCTATTATCGATCTTGTTCCTTCTACCTCTGTCATATTCTCGCGAACGAGACGTTTTAAAGTATCAATATCAATACTCCAATGATTGTTGTTAATTATCCATTTCCAAAGTACTTCTTCGGTAATTTCACCGCGAAAGAATTTATGCAATTCTTCTCCCTCATCAATTCCGTATGGTATTGATATTCCAAGAAGTTTTTCAATTCTTCTTTCGACATTTTTCATGCCATAAAGGTAAACTTCAGCTAAATCAAAAATAATAGTTGTAATCATAAATGAACGCAAAGTTATTATAGCAAACTGGGTCTGTGGACTATTTTTTAACTCTTCGAAAGAAGCGTTTCTTTGAGGATTTTTCCGATTCTTCTTTTTCCGGAACTTCAGACTTTTGAGCGGCAACTTCATCCTGCGGTACTTCTTCCATCTCTTCTACATCTTCCAATCCATCTAGATTATATTCTTCCAAAAGATTTAATAATCCATCCAATCCCTGATCTGAAACAATTTTTAAAATATTCTTACCGGTTCTTGTCCCAAGCAAAAATACAGCTCCTCCACCTAATATCAAACCCAATAAAAGCCCTGTTGCAAATTTATTATCATTCATCTTTTTTATCGTGATGTTTTTTCCCGCCCTGCAAAATTTTGGCGATTGTTGCGCCAGTTTTAAGTCCCATGGCAAGAGTTGAAAAAGAAGCAAGAGGTTTAGAAACACTTTCCGTTATAACACTGGTGTCATCTAAAACCTTATTTGTTTTATCGATTGTTTTTCGAAGCTCCCTTAAGATGAAAAAGACCTGAATTCCTAAAACTACCAGCAGAACCGTGAGGATAATTATCACCAAAAATAGTATTGTTTGAGCAGGATCTATCATTACAATAAAGTATATTAATTTGAACTTAATGTCAAGAACCAGGTTTTACATTAATCTGGATTTGCTTATCTGTTTCCCTGGAAAACTTATTAATTACTTTAACTATTATCGTTGTCTCTCCGGGAAAAACATTAATTGTATCCTTAAAATTTCCGCTCCGATCAACCGAAACAGCATTTTTTTCAATATAAACAGTTGCGTTTGAATCCGTTTTCCCGGAAATTACAATCTCGGATGATAAAACTTGTGCCCCGTCTTTAGGAGAAATTATTTCAAGCGGAGGATTAAGGAATGCTCCTCTATATTGAAACAGCATATAACCTAAAAATAAAACAAAAATAACAACAATTAATACTGCAGTTTGTTTAAGTTTAAATTTCGCAATCGGAAAACCCTCTGTCTCACCGAATTCTTTTGGTAAAACCCGATAAGTTTTATCTTCGTCGAATTCTCTTCTAAAAAGCGGCATTATTTCCTTCTCCGGTAACCCCAAGAATTTTGCGTAGTTTCTGACAAACCCATGCGCATAAGAAACCGAGGGAAGTTTAGTGTATTCCCCCGCCTCAATAAAACCCAAAAACTCTATCTTTATTTTGGTGTTTTTGGAAACGTCTTCAAGGGTTAAGCCCTTTCTAAGGCGTGCTTGCTGTAGTTTTTCTCCGGCTTTTGTCATAAAGTTTGCGGCTTACTGAAGGTTTATAATGAATTCTTCAGCGTCACGAACGAGAACGTCTCGCGGCTTGCTGCCTTCTGCTCTTCCAACCGCCCCGACTTCTTCTAATTGATCTAAAATTCTGGCTGCTCTTGAATAACCGATAGAAAGTCTTCTTTGCAAAAGCGATGCCGATGCCTTATCGTGCTGACAAATTATCCTGATTGCTTCATCAAATAAAGTATCTCTTCCGTTTCCGCCCATTGATGCCATACCCTTTTTAAGCACTAATAAGGGCTGAGATAAAACTTCTTCGGTATACTGGACCGGTGGGTTTTCGTTTTTCAAAAATTCGACCAATCGTCTTACCTCTTTTTCCGAAACAAAAGCGCCTTGGATACGAGTTGGTTTTGCCTGTTCGGGCGGAATATAAAGCATGTCTCCCCGACCTAATAGTTTTTCGGCTCCCGGAGAATCAATAATAACGCGTGAGTCAATCATTGACGAAACGTTAAAGGCAATACGACAGGGAATGTTGGCTTTAATCAGTCCGGTAATAACATCAACCGATGGTCTCTGGGTCGAGACAACTAAATGAATTCCGGTCGCTCTGGCCATCTGCGCTAAACGGGCAATCGCGTCTTCAACCTCAACCGGCGCGTAAGCCATTAAGTCAGCCAACTCATCGATGATGATTACAATATAAGGCAGTGTTTGGAAGCCGGCTAATTCGTTATATCCGTCAATATTTTTTACTCCATGTTCGGCAAAAGTTTTGTACCTTCTATCCATTTCTCCCATCGCCCATTTTAGCGATGCTAAAATTTGGTCTACCTCAACAATAACCGGCGTCATTAAATGCGGAATTCCGTTGTAACCTGTCAATTCAACCCGTTTTGGATCAACTAATATTAGTTTTAATTCATCCGGCGTAGCTCTAAATAATAACGAGGCTATAAATGAATTAACCAATACCGATTTTCCGGAACCGGTAGTTCCGGCAATTAAAACATGCGGCATTTTTCCGATATCGGCAGTCAATGGATTTCCCGAAACATCCAATCCTAAAGATACCGCCAGTTTTGATTTGTTTTTGCGCATCATATCCGAAGTTAACATTGTTCTTAAAGTAACAATTTCCAAGGAGCGATTAGGAATTTCAATGCCGACCAAATTTCGTCCCGGAATCGGCGCTTCAATCCTGATTTGTCCGGTCGGAGCTTCGGTACTTAAGGCCAAGTCATTGGAAAGATTGGTAATTTTTGAAACTTTTATTCCCAACGGAACTTGTAAGGCGTATTGTGTAACTGCCGGGCCTAAATTTACCTCAACTACTTTTGCCCCAATGCCAAAAGATTGTAAAGTTTCTTCTATTTTGCCGGCGACTTTTTTAACATCTCCCCTGTCGGCTTTTTGCGTAGATTCGTTCGATAAAAGATCCAATGGCGGCAAATGCCAAACTCCGCCTTGTCCGGGAGCATTCATAACCAGCTTATCGGAAATAAGCAGTTCATCTTTTTTACTGGTAACAGGAGCAGGAGTATTTATTTTTACATCTCTTGCGGGCATATCCTTTTCCGGCATTCCTTTAATTACCATTTTATTGGCCGCTAATGCCGATGGTTTTTTCTTGAAAAAATTAAGCGCCTTTCCCGGAACCAATTTTTGGAAAATATCCAAAACCGAACCTAAAATCCCGGCTAATTCGTCTACCGAAGTATCAAAGAAAACAATTAAGCCGACAAAAATTCCGGCCAGATATACAAAGAACGCTCCAATTCCGGTTAAAATATTTGCCAATAAATCGTGCAGCTTAAGGCCGATTGTTCCGCCTGAAACCAAACCCAAAAGACAAATGAAAAAGATCAAAGCCCCGATTGTTACGTTTGGCTTGGAAATAAACATTTTAAGCTTTAAAAAGAAAAAGCCGATAATTACCAAAAGAACCGGGAAAAGAATAGCTATAAATCCAAAATATCTTAAAAGATAATCGTTTAGAGTAACGAATGAATCACCACTCCTGGTAAAAGAAAGGCCGAAAAGAAGACCGGATAAAATAACTAAAAACGCAAATATAGAATAAACCGTATTTTTCTTAAGCTTAACCTTAAATTTGTGTTTACTATAGTGCTTCCTTCTAGCCATAATAACTATTATAGATATTTCAAGAGTGAACTACAAGTTTTATTAACTTTCATCAATAAAAAAGCGCCTCAAGTTGCCCCTTGAGACGCCAATAAAAATATTATGTGACTTTTCTGAAAAAATGCTTAAAATACCCAACTTTTTCTTAATTTCTGCTATAGTTTTGCTGAATTTTTCCCCTTGCATTTTAGGCTCAATCAGATATAATCCTAACTTATGGCAGAACCAGATCGAAGACTTCCCAGAGGCATTAAAACTGTAGACTTATCGTCATCAACCGTTTATGCTACTGATGGAAGAACTACGGTTGTATCAGCAGCTTATTTAAATAATGATCCCGCTCTCGTTGCCAGAGTCAGAGGAGTACGAATTGATCCCGAGCAGCGAGCCGAAGTTGCCAGAGCAATAACAATGTTACAAAACAAAAGATCACCATTAACTGTAGAGGAAAAATCAAAATTGGAAGCTTTGCAAGGACGCTGCGGAGATTGTCCTGAGCTGGCAGTCACAACCAGAGGAGAAAGCAGAACTAAACCACGAGTAACGATAGCCTGTCCTAGAAGAGGAAATGTCTTTCAAGCTACTTCTTTATTAACCTCACCGAAGTGTCCTCCGTTTGAATAATTAAACTTCAATAACTACGGGGAGAATTAATGGTCTTTTGTGGATTTTCTTAAAGATAAACTTCTCGGAAATCTCGGCGATAAATTTTCTGGCCAAGAATCTGTCTTTTGTACCTTTTCGCTGCGAAATTTGCAGCTTTAGTTCACCCGAAAGACCTTTTTGAATATCGTTTATTTCCTGACTGGAAAGTCCTTTTACAATAATATCCAAATTATCAATCTGACCATTAGAATTTATTTCGGAAAGAATAACAACTACTCCATCGGTAGCTAATTTTTGCCTGTCCCGAAGCACAAAACTTTCGACTTCGCCGCCGGAAATTTGATCAACATAAACCGTTTCCATGTTTATTTTATGTCCGAGTCTTGCGCTTTCTTTGGAAAAGACAACTTCCTGTCCGTCTTCCAAAAGAAAAATATTATTCGGCTCAAATCCCTGTTTTTTTGCTAAATCCCGATATTGAACCATTTGCCTGTAGGTCCCGCCAATCGGCAAAACCATTTTAGGACTTACCAAATTCATCATTAACATTAAATCTTCAGATGAAGCATGACCGGAAACATGAAAAGCATCTGAAACTTCCGAATATAAAACCCTTGCGCCAATCCTTGCAATATCATCAATTAGTGAATAAACTGATGTTTCATTACCAGGAATCGGATCCGCGGAAAAAATTACTAAATCATCCGGAGTTAAATGAACTTCTTTAAATCCGCCGTCAACAATTCTGGCCAGCGCCGAATTTTCCTGTCCCTGGCTTCCCGCAACCAACAAGACTAATTGTGAATCTTTATAATTTTTAAGTTGGTTTACGCTCACTTCCATACCCTGATCAATTTTTATATAACCTAACTTTTGGGCAATTTCTTTGGTTTTAATTACCGACCGGCCGATAAAACAAACTTTCCTACCATTTCTTTTTGCAACTTCTAAAATCTGGTTTACTCTGGAAATATTTGAGGAATATGTAGTTACAAGAAATTTCCCTTTACAACCTTTTAATTCTTCTTCAAATGCGGCAGTTAATTTTGCTTCGGACTGAGTATGCCCTTTTCGCTCCGATCCTAAGCAATCCGACATTAAACACAAAACTCCCTCTTTAGAAACTTGGGCAATTTTTTTGTAATCGGTTTTCTTTTTATCAAACGGTGTTAAATCAAACTTAAAATCGCTGCCGTGATAAAAATTTCCAACCGGAGTTTTAATAAAAATATTTGAACTGTCCGGAACCGAATGCGTAACCCTGATAAAATTAAGAGTAAATGAACCGATCCTAACGTCTCCGCCGTCAAAATTGACTTTTTGCACTCTTGGAGCAACTCCATATTCTTTTAACTTTTCATTGGAAAGTTCCGCTGTTAATGGTGTTGCAAAAATTGGAAACTGAGGAAGATCGGGCAGAATATAAGGCAAAGCACCGATATGATCTTCGTGCCCGTGAGTTAAGGCCATCCCGACAATTCTTTTCCCCTGCAAATTTTTAAGATAGGAAATATCCGGAATCAAAAGGTCAACGCCAAGCATAGTTTCGTCAGCAAATCCTAAACCGCAATCAACAATTAAAACTTCATCTTTATAAATATAAAGATGCATGTTTTTTGTGACATCGCCTATTCCCCCAATCGGTATATATGATATTGTTTCTTCCATAATTTAAACGGGCAAAAATTGTTTAACGTTTTGCGCGTTAATCGTAAACGCAGCGTTTTTTGTAAGTTTCCCTTCTACAATCATTCTAGATAATCTTCTCGATAATGTTTCCAGGGTTCTTTCAAGACTCCTTGTTCCCGAATCAAAACCCAAAGGCCTTATAATAACGGGCCAAACTGCCTCATCAATTGTCAACTGTAAATCCGAAAGTCCGGCTTGCTGTTTAATTTTCGGAGAAAGATAATCTTTAGCAATTGTTTCTTTCTGCTCATCCGAATATGACGGCATTTGAATAATTTCCAATCTGTCCAAAACCGCGGTTGAAATATTAGTCGTATTATTTGCCGTCGCAACAAATAAAACGTGAGATAGATCAAAAGGATAATCCATGTAATGATCTGTAAAAGCAAGGTTTTGTTCCGGATCCAAAAGCTCAATTAAAACTCCCATAATATCCGCTCTGGCAGCTTCGGAAACCCTGTCTAGTTCATCTAAAAGAATAACCGGATTACGACTTTGTGCATGGGCTAATTTTTTGATTATCAAACCCGGCTCGGCGTCTGCAAAAGCTCTCGATTGTCCCCTTAATGCAAGCGAATCACCCATTCCTCCAAAAGGAATTCGTTCAAATTTTCTGCCCAATGCATCAGCAATTGAAATTGCCAGCGTTGTTTTACCTGTTCCGGCCAAACCAACTAGGCATATAACCGGAGCCTTAACCTCACTTGATGAAACATTTTGCATACCGAGAATTAAGGCAGATAAATATTCTAAAATTGTGTTTTTAACACTTTCCAATCCATAATGGTTCTTATCCAAAACTTGTTTAGCATTATTTAAATCCATATTATCCTGAGTTTCTTTATTAAAAGGCAAAGATAAAACCCAATTTATATAATTGGCAATACTCTCGTAATTTACAAAATTTCCCGTGCCTGTTTTAAGACTGTTTTTAAGAATTAAAAGCATTGTGCTTATTTTTTCCAACAAATCAGGCGGAAGATTAGCGGCTTTTACTTTTTCTTCTAATTTTTGTACTTGTAAATCAATAGAAAGGGCAGCATCCATACTTATATAATAACAGAAATCACGATTGAGGATAAAAGATTAATGATACGCGAAGAATTTATCAACAATTGAAATTTAATATCTTGGTTTGCGGTCTTTGCTAAAACCACTTGGTCTTGCCGGTCTGGAAGTTGTAGACCTGCTTCTCCAATCGGATGACGATGAAGTTGTTCTTCTCTCTCTTCTAAACTGCATTGCCAATGGATGCTCGCTTTGCGGTCTCGGCTCAAAACTACTACCGCCAGCTGCCCCAACCGGTCGTGGTTGTCTTTCTTTGCTTTCGGCATCTTCTCCAAAAAGCATTGAAAGATTTATTCTGCCTTGTTCATCAATTTCCGCAACTCTTACTTTTACCGTTTGTCCGATTTTAACTATATCGTTTGGATCTTTGACAAATCCTGTGGACATTTTGGAAACGTGTACCATTCCTTCTTTTCCTGGTAATACTTCAACAAACGCTCCGAAAGGTAAAATTCTTTTTACTTCACCTTCAAAAACTTCGCCAACCTGAACTTCTCTTACCAGTCCCTTAACCCATTCAACTGCTTTTTTAACTGATTCATCATCGGTTCCGGAAATTGCCACTGTTCCGTCATCTTCAACATCGACCTGTGCGCCGGTTGTAGCAATAATATTTTTAATCATTTTTCCGCCGGGCCCGATTACTTCTCCGATTTTTTCAACCGGAATCTTAACTTGCTCTATTTTTGGCGCATATTGTGATAAATTAGCTCTGGATGCTGGAATTGTCGCCAACATTTTCTCCAAAATTTGCAATCTGGCTGTTTTTGCCCGATCAAGAATCGCTTTAATTTGCTCAACTGTTAATCCTAAGATTTTTACGTCTAATTGAATTGCTGTAACACCGGTATCTGTTCCGGCAACTTTAAAGTCCATATCTCCGGAGAAATCTTCCAAACCGATAATATCGGTTAAAAGTTCATATTTTTCTCCATCGGACATCATTCCGATTGAAATTCCGGCAACCGGTTTTAAGATTGGCACACCCGCATCCATTAAAGCCAATGTTGATCCGCAGGTTGATGCCATAGAGCTTGATCCATTTTGTGACAAAACTTCCGAAACGACTCTAATTGTATAAGGAAAGACTGTTTGGCTTGGAATAACCGGAAGAAGTGCTTTTTCTGCCAATGCTCCATGTCCGATTTCCCGTCTCGATGGTGTTCCCACACGACCGGTTTGTCCGAATGAATAAGGAAGTCCTGAATAATGGTGGATATAACGTTTTGATTCTTCACCTTCTGCGGATTCGATTAATTGTTCCATACGGGGTGAACCTAATGTAACAATTGATAAAGCTTGTGTAATTCCTCTCTGGAAAAGTGCTGACCCGTGAGTTCTGGGAAGAATTGCAACCGATGAACCGATTGTGCGAATTTCATCCATTTTTCTTCCGTCTACTCTTTTTTGCTTTCCAACAACATCGGCTCTAATTGCTTTAAACATTACATATTCAATTGCTTTGGCAATTACTTTTTTATCCAATGTGCTATCCGGATTTTTAACTTTATTATCGTCGTAAATTTTTGTGATTAAATCTTCAGTTTCCGTACCACCCTGCTCTTTATTAACTCTGGATGCAATCAAAGCTATTACTTCGGCTGTATATGATTTATCGATTAAAGCAACTGCTTCGTGCAAAAGATTATCTTCGGCAACTTCAAGTTTTTTCTGACCGACTTGTTTTACCAACCCTTCAATTAGCTCGATAACTTTTACTGTTTCAGTATGCGCTTTTTCAACCGCGCCGACTAAGACATCTTCGGTAACTTGCAATGCTCCGGCTTCAATCATGACAGTTTTATCTTTAAACTGGGAAACAACAATATCTAAGGTGGAAAGATCTCGCTCAGCGCTGGTTGGATTTGAAATAAATGATCCGTCTTTTCCGTCTTCTTTAACATAACCGACTCTTACTCCGGCAATCGGTCCCTTCCATGGAATTCGTGAGATAGCCAAAGCGGCTGAAACAGCGTTTAAAGCCAAAATATCCGGCTCATTTTCTCCGTCAACAGATAAAACCGTAACGATAATTTGAACTTCATTTTTAAAGGCTTTTGGAAAAAGCGGGCGGATTGATCTGTCAATTACACGACCGGCTAAAATTGCCTCATCGGATGGGCGACCTTCTCTTTTAACCCAGCGGGAGCCTTTAATTTTTCCGCCTGCGTATAATCTTTCGACGTAATCAACCGATAATGGGAAATAATCTAATTGTGTTGGTCCGCCTTCAACAACCGTTGCTAAAACAACTGTGTCACCAAGCCGCGCTAAAATAGAAGATGTCGCTTGCTGCGCTAATTCTCCTGTTTCAAAGGTCAATTTCTTACCTTCCAACTCTAAACTTACTGAGGTTTTTTTCATTAAATAATTTAAATAATTCTTTCTTAGTCCTTAAGCCCTACTTTTTTCGCGATCCCAGAGGCTCTTAGCTTATCAACTTTTTCTAAAAAGTTAATTAGTCTTCTTCTTTTGGCAATCATTGATAAAAGTCCTCTTCTTGAATGATTATCATGTCCGTGCAATTTTAAATGCTCCGTTAGTCTTTCTATCCTGTGTGTTAAAAGTGCGACTTGTACCTCAGGACTACCGGTATCTCCTTGTACGGTTTGAAATTCTTTAATTATGTCTTTTTTTACTGAAGGACTGAGTGGCATAAATATTAATTTCTCTCTTTAATCCTGTTAATTATATCAGCTTTCAAAGCTTTTATCAACAGCTTATTAGAAGTTGGTTGAACCTTTATAAATTTTCGGCTCTAACCAATCTTCCGGAGGATTATTATCTTGTGCTTGCGATTGTGTTTTTGGCTGAACCACTGATTGAATTGGCGATACTTTAGGTTGGGCTGGCGGTGTAAAACGCGGCTTTGCATCCGACATTGGCTGTCTTTCTAATTCGCCCGGGGTTTTGGTCATAAATGGATTTTGTTCAAATGATGCTTCTCCTGCAAATGGTTTTGTTTCTTCATCAAAGTCTGCTGTTAATTTTCTGCGCGAAGTTGAAGAAGCGGAAACCGGTCTTAAAGCACCATTTCTCATTAAAACTCCAGCCATTTCAAAAGCCATAGAACTTGTATTTGAATCCTGGAAGTTATTGGTTGCGGTTGCAATTCCAAGCATTAAATTCTGCGCAATATCCAAATCCATTTTAAATCCCGTAGAAAGAATAATGTTAGCAATCATTTCCGAAACAGAAGAAAACTTTGTTGAGGTCATTACTATATCACCAAAACCTTGGTTATCCGCTTTATTATCAATATTTATAACAATTGTGTCTTTTAAAACAGCCGGGTCAAATAATTTTCCAAGATCCGATACCCTGGCCGCTCCGACAACAAAAAGCAATTCCGGCGAGTTTGTTCCCCTGGTAAAAGCAACATCTTTTTGATCAAAATTAAGACCTTTTTCTCCCGCTTTTACAACAATATTTAAGAAATTATCATCTCTTGTGTAAGAAACTTTTTCGATCTCTCCTTCTCTGTATGGAAAAGAAACAACTAAATCACCTGACTGTGAGCCAAGGCTGGTTGTTACTTCGTCAACTGCAACGAGAGAGGAAACTTCAACTAAGGGGATATTTGGAGTAGCAATGCTGAGCGTTTTCCCTAAATCTTCAAGCGCTAAATACAATCCAAGGCCGGCTCCCATTTCGTCAACCGTTGGGTTTTTTGGTACAGCGATGGCAATATTGCTATACTTATTTACTGCTTCTCTAATCTTATTGAAGGTCAAATTATCCATAGGTCTTCTTTAGCTATGGGATATTAACACATCCCCTATAGTAAAGTCAAGGAGGGGGGTAAGAATAATACCGCCTTCTTCTCCTGTTTCTATCTTTGAGGCTTGCTCTTTACCTTTTCTAACCGATGAAACATGACTTTCGCCCACGATTACATCTTCCCGAAGCAATCTTATTTTATCTCCCTTGGCAATTCTCCCCTCACTTACTTTAATTCCGCAAACTTGTGTTTTTTCGTAGGGGAATTTAGCCAAAATCTTGGCTATGCCCATTATTTCTTCCTGCAAAGCATCCAATTTACCTTGAACAAAATCATTAATTTCATCAATCATTTCGTAAATTATGGTATAAGTTTTAACTAATACTTTTTCCGTTTTAGCTAATTTTGCAATTTCCGGCTTAAGTCTGGCATTAAATCCTAGGATAATCGAACCGGTTGATTTAGCAAATAGAACATCTGAAACCTCAATATCACCGGTTTTTTGGACTACGAATTTAACGTTAGTTTCGGCAATTGAGTGAATAATTGCCTCGATTGACCCTTGGGTGTCTGCGCAAAGCACAATTGACAGTAATTTTTTCTCTTCGACATCAAAAGGAGATATTACTTCTTTAATTTCTTGTGGTCCTTCTTCTTTATAGGCTAATGTTTCGACAATTTTTGGCGTATTGGAAACAACGCTTCCCACCTGTGGCACCTTCTGAAAACCTAAAACCTCAACCGCTTCTCCAACATTGGCTGTCTGCAAACTCTTCCCCGCACCGGAAAGCAAATTTCTTACCTTTCCCTTGGCATCATCGGAATAAATTTCTTCTCTAACACTTAATTTTCCGTTTTTAACGACAACTGTTGCTCTGGGTCCTGATTTTTGATCCATTTTTGACTCAATAACAATTCCCATGAAAGCGCCTTTTGAGCTAAAAGGATAAAAATTAGCTTCTCTTTTTAGTTCGTAAACCAAAAGAATTAAATCTAAAAGTTCTTCAACGTTATGTCCGGTTTTTCCCGAAACTTCCATTACCGGCACATCTCCACCGTATCCCTCAAGCAGCACTCCTTCTTTTAATAATTGCTGAATTGCCTTATCGGGTAATTTACTTGGGTCGTCCGAACGGGTTAAAGCAACAATAAAAGGGATTTTTGAATTTTTTAAAAGTGCTATACTTTCTTTTGTCTGCGGCATGACACCATCTACGCTGGAAACAACCAAAATTCCTACATCGGCCGCCTGAACACCTCTTCCTCTCATTTGGAAAAAAGCTTCGTGTCCGGGAGTATCAATAAAAGTAATTTTTCTTAATTTTCCGTCATGCTTTATTTCGATTTCCGAAGCTCCAATTTTTTGCGTAATCCCGCCATGTTCACCACCGGCAACATTAGTTTTTCTGATTGCGTCCAAAAGAGTAGTCTTACCGTGGTCAACGTGGCCTAAAACCGCAACTACTGGCGGGTAGAATTCATTATTTGTAACTTTGTTGTCAGTTTTGTTTTCCATACTTTAAATAATTTCTTTGACAAGCTTAAATTTTTGAAAAAAATATTATTACTCATATTTTTAACTTGCATTTGACTTGTCTGCATCTTCTGTTTTTGTTTCTTCTTTAGCTGGTTCTTCCGGCTTAACTTCTTCTTTCATAGCCTCAACGCTTTGGATAACCTGTTCCTCTTTTTCACCAATTTCTTCTGCGGGTTTTTCTTCTGCTTTTTTTTCTATTTGTGCTAATTCCTTTGTTTCCTTGGCCAAATTTTCTTCTTTGGTCACAGCTTCCTCTATCGGTTTTTCTTTTGCTTTTTTAGCTTCAACTTTATCCTCTTGCGGAATTTTTGAAAGCTCATCTTTACCCTCTATTTCAATTCTGTATCCGGTTAATTTAGAAGCTAATCTAACGTTTTGTCCGTCTTTACCTATGGCTAGAGATAATTCTTCCGGAGCAACAAAAACTCTGGCGACTTTTTCTTTTTCATTAATTTCAACCTCAACTTCTTTTGCCGGAGAAAGAGCCTGAGTGACATAATTTTTAGGAGTTTCCTGCCACTGAATAATATCAATTTTTTCTATTCCGCTAAATTCTTGAATGATCGCTTGAACCCTAACGCCTTTTTGTCCGACACAGCTTCCAACAGGATCAATACCGTTTTGATTTGAAGCAACAGCGACCTTGCTTCTATTGCCGGGCTCCCTGACAATTTGTTTTATCTCAACTGCACCTTGTGCGACTTCCGGAACTTCCCTTTTAAATAAACCTTCCAAAAGACCGTTATTCACTCTGGAAACGACAATTTCTTCCCCCTTTAATCCTTCTTTTATTTCCAAAACATAGACCACTAATCTTTGGTTTAAATGATATTTTTCGTTTGGAATCTGCTCCGATGAAGGCATGATGGCTTCGGTTTTTCCAACATCAATAATTACATTTGGTCCGGCAAATCTTAAAACCATTCCATTAATAATGGTTCCGAGTTTTAATTTAAAATCGGAAATAATCGCTTCCTTTTCTTTTTCTCTGATTTTTTGGAGGATTACCTGTTTTGCTGTTTGAGCGGCAATTCTGCCAAAACCCGGAGGCGTTACGTCTTTACCGTCATGAAAAATTTTTGCTTCTCCTGTATTTGCGTTCAATTCTGCAATATATTCTTCAATTTCTGAACCTGGATGATCTTTTCTAAAAGCAGCCAAAATAGCATTTTTAACCGTATCTAAAACAATAGTCGGATCAAGGCCTCTTTCGTTTGAGACCTGATTTAGTGCTAATGCAAATTCACTTCTTTGTACCGCTGGCATAATGTGGTTTAGTATAGCATTTTTGAGGCTTGGCTTCAATAGAGGATTGCTAACGTGATGTTTGTTCTACACGAGGTGTAACTGACGGTCTTGGCCTTAAAATCGGCGATGGAGTTATAACCGGACAAATAAGATAAGCTAAATAATTGCTTGAACTATTAAAAGCTTGTTGAGTAATGCATCTTGCACCCCAATCTTTGGGATTTATTCCTTGTTTTTCTAAAATTATTACACCCCTGCACGCTCCGCAAAGAAGAGTCGGAGGCAAAGATTCAACATGGACTCCTAAGACACTGTCCGAAACTAAATTTGTATATTTAAAAACAAAAATGGACAATAAAGAAACGGTTACTAATAAAACAATTACTGTAAAAAGAAGATATTTGATTACGCTTTTTTCTTGAGACGGTCTTTTTGCCATATAAATAATATTGCTATAAATCTTAGCGGTTGTCAAGCTAGACTTTGCTTAAGAAAATGTTATTTGACGCGTCAACCGAAACGGAAATTTTATCGCCTCTTTTAATAATATCTTTAAGCATTTCTTGAGCAATTAAATCTTCTATTTTATCTTGAATAAAACGTCTAAGCGGTCTTGCCCCGAAGTCTTTATCAAATCCTTCAGCCACAATTTTTGCGACAATCCGATCATCAAAATAAACAGCAATATCCTTTTCTAAAAGCCTGTCAATTACCTCTTTTAATAATAGCTTTACGATTTGAACAATTTCAACCTGTCCCAAAGGCTTAAAAGTAATAATGTCATCAAATCTGTTTAAGAGTTCCGGTTTAAAAATACCCTTTGTTTCTAAGAAATTTATAAGATTTTCCTGAAAAGCTTTGTTAACAACTACATTTTTTTCTATTTCCTCGCGGATAAACTCCGATGCGGCATTGGAAGTTGCAATTACAATACAATTTGCAAAAGATACAGTTTTCCCTTTATTATCGGTTAATCTTCCATCGTCCAAAACCTGTAAGAAAAGATCGAGAATTCTTTGATCGGCTTTTTCAAATTCATCCAAGAGAACAAGCGAGTTAGGATTATCGTAAACCGGTTCCGTCAACTGCCCCTTCTCGTCTCCCTCACCCGGTCCTGAACCTAATAACCGTTTTTCTCCTTCTTCACCGACAAATTCACTCATATCAAGCCTTATAAATCTGGCGTTTTCGCCAAAATAAACTTGAGCGAGAGTTTTTGCGGTTTCTGTTTTACCGACACCGGTTGGACCTAGGAATAAAAATGAAATTGGTTTTTCCGAGATATTCAATCCTGTTCGAAGTCTTCTAATCGCTTCCGCTATTGCAAAAACCGCGTCATCTTGGGCAATAACTTTTTTATGAATTTCGTTTTCCAAGTTTAAAAGTAAATTTCTCTCTGCTAATTTTGGCTCTCCAACGGGAACTTTTATTTTTTTCTCAATCTGATTTAGAATATCTTGCTCTTCGACAAATTTTTTATTAGCAATTTTAACAACATTAGCCGTATCTTCTAAAAGTGTGGCCGCCGACCCTGGCAAAACTTTTTCCCTTGCATATCTTTTTGCGAAGTCACATGCATCAATAACTGCTCTGTAGGTTAAAATAACACCATCCTTAGCTTCAATTGATGACGCTTTACGAAACAACATATCCAATACTTCATCTCTTCCCGGCTCACTAAAATTGATAACTGTAAAATTACCTAAAAATGTTGGCATTGGTTCAATAAATTGTTTATAAACCCCCGGAGTCACTGTCGCTATTATCCGAATCGCCTTTTTTTGTAAATATGGCATTAATGAACCGGAAATATCTAAATGAAAAGATGTGCTGCCTAGAATATTTTGGAATTCGGGAATGTAAATAATCACGTTTCCGGAATGAGCAACCTCTGCAATTAAAGCGTTAAACCTGGCCTCAAGCTCTCCCTGATTTTGTGCTCCCGCCATAAATTCATCAACCATTAATTCAAATATTTTTTGGTGATAAAGATTATCCTTTAATCTTCCCATAAAACTTTCGATTGCCAGTTCTTTAACAGCCGATTCTTTGCCGCTCCCCGCATCTCCTACCAAAATTACACTTTCACCTTTATAAAGCGCTTCCGCGATTTGGCTATATTCAACTTTTCTTCCCATTGGTTCTATCTTTTCATTAAGAAACTCGTGGCTTAAATCAATCATGTATTTTTGAGTTTCCAATGTCCATCCGTAAACCCACTCTTCAGCAATTCCCTCACCGGCAATTGTTAGTTCGGTTTTTTTTGCTGACTCCTCTTTGGGATATACGCTTTTTGCCCAAAGCAAAATATTTTTTATATCCTCTTCTTTAAGCTTTTTATTAAATAGAAGTTTTGCTGACGGCTCAATTGACAAAAGATAAGCGGTAAAAAAATCCATTGTGGTTACGTATTTACCTTTTAAATTTTTAGCCAGATCAAAAGCATTTTGAGAAAGAGTATTTTTGTCAGAATCTATAAGAATTATATCTGTTACTTTTAAATCTGCTTTGTTGACTATAAATTGCACCTGGGAAAGCTTTAACAGTTCTTTAATTATTCCTGAAAGGCTATTTTTAGCCTCAAAAATACCTAACAACTTCAATGAAAATGAATCAGTAATATCTCCCGTATTTGTTTGAACTTCTGTTTTAGGAGTTATTTTTGAAATTTTAAACTTAAAGAAAACTTCAAAAATTAAAAACAGAGAAAGAAAAATTACCGAAACATTAGGAAAGTTTTTATTAAATAATCCTGCAATTGATAAGCAAGCAAAAATTCCAAGAACTAAAATTCTTAAATACTTAACTTCAAGGCTTGTATATTTAAAATGAAATTTTGCAAAATCCTTCATAGTTTAATAAACGGTAAAATAAAAGTCGCAAACGGCCAAATCAAAAAAAGAATGAAAAAAATTATTTCAAAAATAATCAGTCCTGCAAAAATAACTAAATCGGCCAAAATGAATAAGCTTTTAATTATTACCCCCATAAAAATTGAGAATCCAATTAAACCTTCCCTATATTCATTTTTCCAGGGACGGAAAAAAGTTTTTAACATTAAGGAAAGCGAAAAAACACTGAGGAATGCTTTATTTAAAGATACAAAAAACTGAAAAATATTTTTTGGAGCTTCAAGATACCAAAACTTTAGGATAGCCGGTAGAAACGCAATAATTTTTTGCATAGGCAGTATCTATTAGTGTAGGAATTTTTGAGGCAAAATGCAATTAAGAAACGTCTGTCCCAAAATATCGGTCACCATAGTCACCTAAACCCGGAACAATATATTTCTTATCATTTAGCGCTTGGTCTATCGCCGCTGTAAAAATTGAAAGCTCCGGATAAGTTTTTGTTACTCTTGCAATGCCCTCTGGAGCCGAAACTATTGAAATTACAGCATCAACAGTTATTCCTTTTTCTCTCAAGGCCTTTAATGTATCATCTATTGATCCTCCCGTTGCCAGCATCGGATCAATCACGAAAACTTTATCCTCGGGCAAAATTTTAGGAAATTTACGATAATATTCTCTTGCTCTGGCTGTCTGCTCATCTCTTTCTAGTCCTATTAACCCAACTGCCACTGTTGGAAGAATTTCCTGAACTGCAAAAAGCATTGCCAAACCCGCTCTTAGAATTGGCACAACCACGATTCTTCCGGAAACCTCACTACCGGTAAAAGCAACTAGTGGTGTTTCTATTGTTTTGGGTTTAAGATTTAAGTTTTTTGTAGCTTCAAGAAAAAGAATTTTAGAAATAACCGCGGAATGCTCCCTGAATACCTCAAGTCTGGTATTTTTATCACGTAAAATAGTTAAGGAATTTTCAATTAGAGGATGCTTAACAACTATGACTTTATCCATATCGGAACTATTATACTACTAAAAATTAGCATTTATTTTGTCAATTGCTGAACTTGATTATTATAGGAAGCCGTATTATGTACTGTTTTTGATTGTGACTGTATAGTTGTACCAAATTTATAGACTGATAAAAAAACCAATAAGCAAGTAAAAACTACCATTATTATAAGTATAAAAACACTCATTGTATTTTTTTTAGCAGATATCACTTCTTTAACATTAGAAAGAGCGGCAATATTTGAAACACTTAAATTACCTGAGGGTAATTGATTATCCATAAACAAATCATCTCAGTATTAAGAGCTTAAGTCAATTATTTTCCTTACCAAACTGAAATTTGATAGCCATAACTATCAAGAAATTTATTAAAAATATATATACAGGGAAAGCATAAGTTTGAAAATTCCAAAATGTTATTGTAAATAATGTGATTATCCCGGAAATCGAAGCAGTTAGATAAGCAAAAGAATTTTCCGTCTTGGGATGATGATAAGCTTTATAAAGCGTTGGCAATGCTGCAAAAGCGTCAGCAATAATACTAAAAACTATTGCCAAGTTACCAACTCTTGTTAAATACCATAGAGATAAGCCAAGCAAGGAAAATAACCCGCAAATTATATCTGCTTTTGTTATTTTCCAATATGCTTTTTTATTAACAAAAGAGGCTAAAAAGATTATCAGCGGGCCAAATCCTATCAAAAAGGTCAGCAATGACTGAATTCCAACCTGCTGATGAATTTCTGCCGCAAAGGCAATTAAAGGGTTTATTGTCCATAATAACCACGTCACTTTATTTGGTTTTACCTTACCCTTAAGCGTGTCCAAAAGATAAATTCCGGTTCCAAAAAAATTTATCAACAATGCAACCCAAACAAAATTTTCACTAATCATAAATAAGGACTATAAAAAGATTATAACAAAAGGAATTACGCTGCTAAGCTCTCGTTCGTTTTTTTTGCTCTTTTAAGAAAAATTGTGGCCAAAATTGCCAAAATTAAAAGAGCTAAAGAGAAAGTAATTACTGTTAATGTTGTCCCAAAAAACTGCAAAAGAATTCCCCCGGTAAATCCTCCCAAAGAAAAAGCTCCAACAATCAATATTCTATAGATACTGGCAATTCTTCCTTGGAGAGCATCCGGAATTAAAGATACTCGATAACTATTTATTAAGACTCCATAAAGCGATCCGGGGAAATAATAAAAAGCAGTAATAATGCCTAAAACACCGGCATTGTTGGCAATCAAATATAAAGGTAAAACAATGGCCATGAACCATCTGGCAAAAAGAATTACTTGTATTGCAGTAAATTTCTTCCCAATACGCCCTGCCATTAATGCTCCTAGAATATCGCCGATTGCCCCAACCGAAAAAATTAAACCTATTTCTGCCGGAGTAGCATGAAGATTTTTTGCCAATAATATAATGACAAGATTTTGTCCTCCGCCGATAAAGGCTCCGGCTGCCGTTAAAAGAGTTGCTACCCTAACAATTGGTTGCTTCCAAAACCACACTAAACCTTCAATAATTTCATTTTTTAGGTTTTGCCCTTCGACTACTCTTTCTTCCTGAAATTCCGATTTAATAAAAAATAAGGAAATTATTGAACCAAGATAGGAAATTGAATCAACAACGAAAGGAATTGTTTTGCCAAAAAACTGGTAGACAAAACCACCAATTGAAGGACCAATGGTAGAAACCGTGCTAGCACTTGCGTCATTTTGTGACATTGCGTCAGTTAATTTTTCTTTGCCTACTACTCTTAGAAGCGCTGCAGTTTCTGCGGCTGAAAAAAATGCTCCGAAAGTACCTTCTGCAAAAGCAAATAGAAACAATAAATAAACGTTTAGATATCCAAAAATTGCTAAAAGAGGAATACTTCCCGTTGCAATTAGACGACCAATATCGCATAAAATCATCACTTTTTTTCTATTTAATCTATCGACCAGCGCTCCAGCAAAAAATCCGAAGAGAAAAGTTGGGAGAGCAAATATCATAATCCCAACTCCTGCCATAAAAGGAGAATTTGTAAAATACAAAATCAGCAAAGGAAAAGCCAACTGATCAATCGCAGTTCCTAAATTAGAAACCGTTTGACCGGCAAATAAAATTAGATAATCTTTATTTTTCCAGAGCGGTTTTTCGTTCATAAGCTATGAGCAATCATAGCAAAAACTATAAATAATACTTGACACTAAAATTACAGAATTATTATAGATTACGATTTTTGAAGCTAGAACCAACCTTGTTTTTTGGAGGAATCAAATTCTTTAAGCAATTCTTTTTGGCGAGCGGACAAATTTTTAGGAATTACAATTTTTATCCTAATATAATGATCACCGTGTCCGGAGCCTTGAATTGTTTTTATGCCTTTGCCTCTTAGTCTAATTACGGTTTCAGGCTGTGTTCCGGCCGGAATCTTTATTTTTACCAAATCCTGAACAGTTTTAATCTCAACCGTATCACCAAGTACTGCTTGAGGGAAAGATATCTCTTGTTCTGAAACAATATCGTATCCTTCTCTTTTAAATCTTTTGTCCGGAGTTACTTCGACAACCACATCATAATCACCAAATCTAATTCTTGAGCCATTATCCACTCCCGCCGGAATTTTAATCGTTTGTGTTTTTCCCGCCAGTTCCACTCTCTTGCTAACTCCCCCCACCGCTTCCATAAATGAAATTGTAAGTTGATATGTGGTACGTCTTTGCCCTGCCCTGCCAAAAGGATTTCCGCCGCCAAAAAATTGTTCGAAAATTTCAAACGGGTCGGAAAATCCGGCCCCGCCAAAATCAAAACCTTGAGCTCCTCCTCCATTTGTATATGTGTATGTAAATGGTCCTCCCTGTTGTCCTCCGAATCCGCCAAATGGACCGCCTGCTCCAAACGGACCCTGTCCGGTTGACCCACCCTGTTCAAACGCCGCCGCGCCAAACTGATCATAAGTTTGCTTTTTTTGCGGATCAGATAATACTTCGTAAGCCCTAGTTACTTCTTTAAATTTTCCTTCTGCTTCTTTACTTTTATTTCTGTCAGGATGATACTGAAGCGCCATTTTTCGGTAGGCTTTTTTTATTTCGTCAGCAGTTGCGGTTTTGGAAATTCCTAATATTTTATAATAATCATCATTCTTCATAGGCGTATTATATTACAAAAGCCGCTTCCAACGCGGCTCATTTTATAACTTTATTAAAGTTCCACTTTATGCACTAGTTGACCACTTCACCCTCAACTGGTTCTTCTGTTTTTGGTTCCTCAGGTTTTGCCTGTCCGTCTGCTTGAGAATTTGGATCTCCTGCTGGCTCCCCACCGGCTGGCGGTTGCTGATTTTGATACATTGATTGTCCGACTTTTTGCAAGGATTCCGAAAGTTCTTTGGTTTTAGTTTCCAAATCTTCTTTAGACCCACTATCTAAAACTCCTTTTAGTGCGGAAATTTTTTCTTCAACTTCTTTTTTAACATCTTCAGCCACTTTATCTCCGGCATCTTTTAACGATTTCTCGGCGGTAAAGATTAATGAATCTGCCTGATTTTTAGCCTCAATTTTATCTTTTTTCTCAGCATCTTCCGTCGCATGTTCTTCCGCTTCCTTGGTCATTCGCTCAACTTCTTCTTTTGTTAATCCTGTTGAACCGGTAATTTTAATGCTTTGCTCTTTACCCGTTGCCTTATCGGCAGCTTTAACATTTAAAATACCGTTAGCATCAATATCAAAAGTGACTTCAATTTGCGGCACTCCACGGGGCGCCGGAGGAATTCCATCCAATACAAGTCTTCCCAAAGATTTATTATCCGCGGCCATTGGCCTTTCTCCCTGTAAGACATTAATTTCAACTTGAGTTTGATTGTCCGCCGCTGTTGAAAAAACTTGCGATTTAGAAGTCGGAATTGTTGAATTTTTGGAAATTAATGGTGTAGAAACACTGCCTAATGTTTCCAGTCCTAAAGTTAATGGCGTAACATCCAAAAGCAAAACATCTTTAACTTCTCCGCCCAAAACTCCACCCTGAATTGCCGCTCCAACTGCAACTACTTCATCCGGATTAACCGATTTATTCGGTTCTTTTCCAAAAAACTTAGTAACTACTTCGACCACTTTTGGCATTCTGGTCATTCCGCCGACTAAAACCACTTCGTCAATATCTTTTACATCTATTTTGGCATCTTTTAAGGCCTGTTCTACCGGTTTAATGGTTTTTTGAATTAACGGATCAACAATTTTTTCCAACTGCGCCCTTGTTAAAGTCATTGTTAAATGCAATGGTCCGTTAGCACCCTGAGTTATAAACGGCTGGTTAATTTGCGCTTCGGCCGATGTGGATAATTCAATTTTCGCTTTTTCCGCTGCTTCTCTTAACCTTTGTAATGCCTGCGGATCTTTTCTTAAATCAACATTATTTTCCTTTTTAAATTCATCAGCCAAATAGTTTAAGATTTCCTGATCAAAATCATCTCCGCCCAAATGCGTATCCCCATTAGTAGATTTAACTTCATAAACTCCTTCGCCTAATTCCAAGATTGAGATGTCAAAAGTACCTCCCCCAAGATCATAAACCGCGATTGTGTGGGCATTTTTCTTATCTAATCCATAAGCCAAAGCCGCAGCGGTTGGTTCATTAATAATTCTCATTACTTCCAAACCTGCAATTTCTCCTGCTTGTTTAGTGGCTTGTCTTTGCGAATCATCAAAATAGGCCGGAACCGTAATAACGGCTTGAGTTACTTTTCCGCCCAAATAATTTTCGGCATCAACTTTAATTTTTTGCAAAATCATGGCCGAGATTTCCTGAGGAGTATAGGTATGGCCACTTACTTCAACATCTGCCATGCCATCCCTGCCGGATTTAACCGTATAGGGAAGCCATTTCATATCTGCTTGTACCGAAGAATCTGTGTACTTTCTACCGACCAATCTTTTGATCGAAAAAATAGTTTCTTTCGGTTTTAAAACGATTTGCCTCTTGGCAACGTCTCCCACAACATGAGTAACCGGGTCAACGACAGACGGAATTACATTTCGTCCTTCTGCCGAGTGGATAACTTTTGGTGATCCACCTTCCATTACGGCTACACATGAGTTTGTTGTTCCTAAATCAATTCCAATTATTTTTCCCATATTTTTATATTATATATAATAAAATCTTTAATTCCTAGTTTTCAAGTCCCTTTTTGGACCCAAAAATTAATAATTAAACACTTTTACCGACAATTACCTGCGCCGGTCTTAAGACTTGATCAAAAAGCATATACCCTGTTCTTGTTTCTTCCAAAACTTTTCCCTCATCTCCCTCAGCTGTTCCGATTGCTTCCATTAGATTCGGGTCAAAATCTTTACCGACGGTTTCAATTTTCTTAACCCCGTCCTGTTCTAGAATATCCAAGAAATGTTTTATAGAAATTTTTACGCCTTTATCTTGCGTATGCTTTTCTGCTAAAAGTAAGCTATCAAGTCCCGGCAAAAGCTTAAAAAGTAAATTCTTGTTAGCTAATTTTATCCAAGAAATTTTTTCTTCCGCTATCCTTTTTTCTAGATTTTGATAGTCGGCGACACTTCTTTTATATGAATTTTCAAGTTGCTGCGCTAAATCTTTTAACGCATCGTATTCTTCTTTTTTAACAGGTTCTTCTTCGTGCTTTTCTTCATTTTTCTTTGTCATTTTAAATTTACTTACCAACCTTTTGCTACTTCTCCGATTAAATCTCCAAAATATCTGACTGTCGGAACTACAAAAGTGTAATTTAATCTTGATGGGCCCAAAACTCCGATTTCACCGGTTAAATTCATTGGTGTATGAAATTTTGTATAAACAAATCCGTATGGTCCGATAAGTCTTGGCCCCAATTCTTCACCCAAGAGAATGTGAATATCATCATCATCCACTTGTCCTGTGCATAAACCCTCTAAATATCCTGCTTCTTCAATTACCGATAATAAATTCCGGGTTAAATCAATATCGAAAAACTCCGGCATGTCCAAAATGTTTGCGTAACCTGAAACCAATAAATCTCCCTCATTGGTTGTTGCAACTGCCAAGGTTTTTGTCCTGTCAGCTAAGGCCCTGGTCATTTCCTTTAAAAATTCTCTTTCTTTTTCTCTTAAATCCCAAACTTTTGCTTTTAAAGAAACCTCTTCTGCGGTCGACAGCTCTTTTTCCTTCATCAACTGTTTGACGTAGAATTTCATACCTATTGGAGTTGGAATTCTACCGGCTGAAACATGCGGTTTCTTTAAATATCCTAATTCCGTCAAACGAACCATTTCATTTCTGATTGTTGCCGGACTGGCTGATAAATTATGCTTTTTTTCAAGCGTTTCTGAACCAACCGGTTCAGCAGTTTCAATATATTCTTCAATTAAGCTTTTTAAAATCTCGACCTGACGAGCTGTTAAATCATGCATATAATTTCAGATATTTTAGGGTTAGCAGTAATATAGCATGACTGCTAAACGTTTGTCAAGACCCTTTTTAAAGCAAAGCTTGTGAACTAACTTACGAAAAGTATGGAATTCCCCACCAATTTCTTGGATTAACAAATCTATAATTTTTGTTTAGAGAATTTAAATCGTTTTTTTCACTTTCCGTTAATTCAAAATCAAAAATATCGATATTCTCAGCAATTCTTTCCGGTGTTGTACTTTTAGGAATCGCGATTGTACCCCGAGAAACCGCCCAGTTTAATAAAACTTGGGCTTTGGTTTTTTTGTATTTTTGAGATAAACTTTCTATCAATTTCTCATCAAATAATCTTGGCCCTTCTCTGTCCGCGCCCTGACGACCCAATGGAGAATAAGCTGTCACAGCAATCTCTTTGTAATTGCAAAAATCAATTAATTCATCTTGAGTATTGTAGGGATGCAATTCTACCTGATTCATTGCCGGTTTAATTTGTGCATAAGATAAAAGGTCAATTAACATCGGTCCTGTAAAATTAGCAACGCCGATAAATTTTACTAATCCTTTTTTAACCAACTGTTCCATTGCCTGCCATGTATCCCGAACAGAAACGGTATCGGTTATTATTTTACCGTCTTTATTTAAAGGTTCTAAATCTTCGCCGCCTTTTTTAAACGCAACTCCCCAGTGCATTAAATATAAATCAAGATATTCAAGGTTTAAGTCGGAAAGAGTTTTCCGGCAAGCTGCCTCAACATTTTCAGGGCGGTGTTCGGTATTCCAAAGTTTGCTGGTAATAAAAACGTCCTCACGTTTTACAGAATTAAACGCATCCTTAAATGCCTCGCCTATTTCCGGTTCATTCTTATAAATAGAGGCACAATCAACGTGTTTATATCCTGCTTTTGTGAGTGCAAATTTAACTGCCTCACCGACAAGACTTTGCTCCGCTTTCCAAGTTCCTAAGCCCAAAACAGGGATTATATTTCCGTCATTTAATTTTTTCGTCTGTTGCATAAGATGGTTGTATCATAAAACTATCATCCAAGCAATATTTCGAACTTGTGTTAAACTTAAATTATGCGAAAAAGAAAAAAATATTTGTGGCTTTTATTTGTTGGTATTTTATCCCTATTCTCTCTTGGATATCTTATTTTTAACTTTTCCCCGGCTTTTCAATTTACAATTTTAAAGTTTAAATTTTCAGTTTTAATTCCCGGATTAATCCTATTGTTTCTTTCTATCTTTTGTTTATTTGGTTTTATCTTAAATGCCAGACGCGGATTTTTATTGGGACTGTTTGCAATTTCATATTTATTATTGAGATTAAACGGACTAACTTCTCTGTTTTTTGCAATTTTATTATTACTATTTTTTGGCGGAATCGAATTATTTTTCGTCAAGCGCAAATGATTCTGATATAATCTTGAAACTATGAATAAATTTTATTTAACAACTGCTATACCTTATGTAAATGCCAAACCGCATGTCGGCCATGCTTTGGAATTTGTTCAAGCCGATGTTATTAAACGTTTCCATCAGATTTTAGGCGATGAAACATTACTTCTTTCGGGCGCGGATGAAAACGCCATTAAAAATGTCCAAGCCGCCGAAAAAGCCGGAGTTTCAGTGCAAAATTTTATTGATGAAAATTCAAAACTTTTTGAAGAAGCGGCCAAAAAATTAAATGTTAATTTTGACATCTTTCAAAGAGGCAGTTCTGCATCGCATCATAAAGCTTCGCAAGAACTTTGGAATTTATGCACCCATGATATTTATAAAAAAACTTATACCGGTCTTTATTGTGTTGGTTGCGAACTTTTTTATGAAAAAGGCGAACTGAATGAAAATGGTGAATGTTTTGAGCACCCAGGAAAACCTTTAGAAGAAGTATCCGAAGAGAATTATTTCTTTAAACTTTCCAAATACGAAAAACAGATCAAGGAATTGATTGAAAAAGACGAATTAAAAATTTATCCCGAGTTTCGAAAAAATGAGGTCTTAGGATTTTTAAAAGAAGGACTAAAAGACATCAGTGTTTCCCGTTCCAACAAAAGAGCCAAAAACTGGGGAGTTAAGGTACCGAATGATTCAACGCAGAGAATGTATGTTTGGTTTGATGCTTTAAACATTTATCAATCCGGAGTCGGTTTTGGAACTGACGAAAAGGAATACAAAAAATGGTGGCCCGCAAGCTTACATGTTATCGGCAAGGGAATAATCAGATTCCATGCTGTTTATTGGCCGGCATTTTTACTTTCCGCTAATTTAGCGTTACCAAAAGCTTTATTTGTTCATGGTTATTTTACGGTTGACGGACAAAAAATGTCCAAAAGCTTAGGCAACGTAACCGATCCCGTTGAACTAATTAATAAATACGGTACCGATGCGCTGCGTTACTATTTATTAAAAGAGATTTCTCCATTTGCTGACGGCGATTTTGCCGAAAAAAAATTAATAGAAGTTTATAATTCCGATTTAGCCAATGGGCTGGGAAATTTAGTGGCAAGAGTTGCAAAACTTTGCGAAACCGCCAATTTCAAACAAAGCCCATCGGAAAATAATCATCACGTAATTGATATTTATGATGAATATGAAAAACTCTTGAGTGAATATAAGTTTAATGAAGTATTAAGATTAATTTGGGAAAAAGTGGCTAAAATCGATAAATATATTAACGAAGAAAAACCTTGGGAACTTTTAAAAACCCCAAGCGGAAATTTAAAGCGGCCACTTAACGCAATTTTGGAACATGCAGTTGATGAAATTGAAGAAATCGCCGTATTATTGGAACCGTTTTTACCGGAAACTTCCGCTAAAATAAAAGAGCAATTTACAAAACCGGAGATTAAATCCTCCATTTCCATGTTTCCAAGGATTTAAATCTAACTTTAAAAAGTAACTAGAAAAGGTTGAAGCAAAAATCCCAAGGTTAATCCAATTACAAAGGCTATTGCAACATATAACAACACTTTGTGCATTTTATAGTCCCCATACAGCCTAAAATGTAGATATTTTACAGCCTTTACTGCTTTCTTTCGGGCAGCTTTTTTTGCCATACATTATTATAGTGAGCTTAAGCAATTATTTTGTCAATAACCTATAATTTATATTTTTACCTTGACAAATTGTTTAATATATTGTTTAATAGAAAAATCATCAAGAGAGTTAGTTTAAAAAACTAGCCGGCAACCGATAGATAACGGTGCCAGAGAATGAGGTTCTTAAAGAAATTTAAGAAACAAAATCTATTACCTCTTGTTGACCAAGAGGTTTTTTTATGAATTATATTTTTACATCAGAGTCTGTTTGCGCCGGACATCCGGACAAAATTTGCGATTCCATCAGTGACGCAATTTTAGACGCGGTTTTAAAACAGGATCCAAATTCCCACACTGGCGTTGAAACAATGGCCGGTTATCGAAAGTTAATATTGGCCGGTGAGGTTAAATCAAAAGCAACGGTAAATTATGAACAGATTGCCAGAAAGCAAATAAAAAAATTAGGGTATACAAACCCTGAATGGAATTTCTGGGACGGGGTGGAAATTATCAATCTAATTCACACGCAATCTCCCGAAATTTCAGTCGGAGTCGATAAAGCAGGAGCCGGAGACCAAGGGATGATGTTTGGTTTCGCCTGCCGCGACACCAAAAATTTGATGCCTCTTCCAATCACCATGGCCCACCGCTTGGCCCAATCTGTTGATCAAGCCCGCGAGCAAAAAATTCTCCCCTATTTAAGACCGGACGGAAAAACTCAAGTTACCATTGAATATAAAAACGGTCTTCCCTACAAAGTTTTACAAGTCGTTATTGCTGTTCCCCATGAAGAAAAAGTTAAATTAACTCAGGTTAAAAATGGTTTGTATAAAAAGGTTGTTAAAAATATTTTAGATGAATTTGGATTTAAAATCTCCGAAAAAGATTTTATCGTTAACGGCACCGGAGTTTGGCATATGCCAGGACCGGCCAGTGATGCCGGATTAACCGGCAGAAAAATAATTGTTGATACTTACGGCGGATACGCCAGAGTCGGCGGCGGAGCATTTTCCGGCAAAGATCCGACCAAGGTTGACCGAAGCGGCGCTTATGCGGCAAGATATTTAGCCAAACATGTTGTTAAAGAAAAACTAGCAGATAAAGCTGAGGTAAGACTTGCCTACTTTATCGGCGCCAAAAAACCAGTTATGCTTGAAATTGAAACTTTCGGAACAGAAAAAGCCCCGGTTAAAATTATAAAAAATTTCATGTCGGAAATTTTAGATACATCAGTTGCCGGAATTATTGATGAATTGGATTTACAAAGACCAATTTATCTTGCAACGTCGGCCTATGGACACTTTGGCCGCCCTGAATTCTCCTGGGAAAAATAACTATTGACTTCGTAAAAAAATCGTCATATACTCGCATTAATGAAAAATAAATGGTTAGTTGTTGCAGCAATTGTAATCATTGTTCTTCTTATTGGCGCAGGGCTTTATTTAATGAAGTCAGCAAAAACAGCTCCTGCTCAAAAGGTGGCTAATACCCAAACCGCCAAACCGCAAACCACTAATTCCCTAAAAGGAACAATCATTGGTCTTCTTTCCGGAGGAAAAAACGTCAATTGCCAAGTAACCTATCCTGACAACAAAGGAACCGGCTCCGTCTACGTTTCGGATAAAAAATTTGCCGGTGATTTTACCATGAAAGGCACAGATGGAAAAGAAACCACGGGACACATGATTTCAGACGGAACATATATGTATATCTGGTCATCAGGCATGCCAACAGGAATAAAAATGAGCATAGAAGCCGCTAAAAATGCCGCTGCAAATACTCAAACAAATCAAAGTGTAAATATAAATCAAGAAGTAAGTCTTAATTGCAATCCTTGGGCACCGGACGCTTCTAAATTTACACTTCCATCTGATATTCAGTTTCGAGATATGTCACAACTTCTCCAACAAGTTGCACCATCAAAAGGAACAACAGTTACTCCGCAGACGCAAACCGGCAGTTCTCCTTGCGATCAGATAACCGACCCAACAGCAAAAGCCGCTTGCGCTAACGCCTTACAGGGTAAAGGATATTAAATCTACTTATAAATGCTAAGAAAAACTATTCAATTTTTATTTATCTTTGTCGGGTTTATGTTGCTTGGATCCGAACAATTACGCGGTCAGCTCTATTTGCTTTCGATACTCGGAGCAGCAATGATACTTTTTGGGCTATTTGGAATAAACAATAAAGTTAAGAAGAACTACTGAAGTTTATTTCCCAAGCGTTAAGAACATCCCGATTGCGGCCGCACCCATACCGGCAAATGTTGACCAAACCAAAAGATTAGATAACCAACCGCTTTTATACTCTCCCATTATATTTTTATTTTTGGCGATTAATCCAATTATAAATATTAAAGGTACAGCCACTACTCCGTTTATTACTGCGGCAAAAACCAAAGCTTTAATCGGATCTATACCGACAAAATTAATTATTAAACCAATCAAAGTCGCAATCGTAATAACACCATAAAATCCGTGGGCTTTTTTTAATTTTTGGCCTAACCCTTCTTTCAAATTAAATGCCTCAGCAAAAGCATAAGCAGCCGAACCGGCAAGAATAGGAATTGATAAGAAACCCAGACCTAAAACTCCGACCGCAAAAATTACTTTTGCTACATACCCGGCATTTGGAAAAGTGCTTACCAATGGCTCCAATGCCTTTGCAGCATCCGCAGCAGTTTTAATATTTGTAATCCCGTGCGCATTGAGAACAGTCGCTGTTACTACAATTATTGACCATGTTCCGACTTCAGAAAAAAGCATTCCGACAAAGTTATCGATACGCAAATTCTTAATAAATTTCTTACCGATATTAGGAATACCGTTCCCCACTAACAAATGGTCTTTACGTTCTTCTTCTGTTTCTTCAGATGCCTGCCAAAAAAACATGTACGGCGAGATCGTTGTTCCTAAAACTCCTGTAATAATAAATAGAAACTGAAAGTTTAATTCAATATGCGGAATAACTGTTGCCTTTAAAAGTGTCAACCAGGGCTGAGAAACAATAAATACAGTAACGGGGTATGCAAATAAAGATATGCATAACCATTTAAGAATTTTTGAATAAACTTTATATGATGTGAATATCTCCAAAAAAAGAATCGAGGCCGTAAAAACAAGAGTAAGAATTACAAAGTTTACAGGAATAATTAAGTGGGCAGCTGAAGCCATTGCTCCAATATCCGCTCCAATGTTAATTGTATTTGCTACTAAGACCAATAAAACAACCGCGTAAAGCACCTTTTTACTGTAATGAGTATTAACAACCGAGGCAATTCCTCTTCCTGTTACCGCGCCGATTCTGGCGCATGCTTCCTGTACCGCAGCTTGAAAAGGAAACATAAAAACCGCTGTCCACAGTTGTCCGTAGCCAAACTGCGCTCCGGTCTGAGAATAAGTGGCAATGCCGGATGGATCATCATCAGCTGCCCCTGTAATTACTCCCGGACCCAAAAGTCCAAAAAATTTCTTTATTCTTTTTATCATCCATGCTTAATTGTTCCACTATTTGAATTTCTTTTCAATAACTTGTATAAAATTAGTTAGTGAAGTTATTAAAAACACATTACATTTTTATAATATTTATTTTTGTCGCGTTTATTGTAAGAATATTTTTGGCTGTTTTGCTTCTGCAACCTCAATTTAAAGAAAACGATGATTTAGCAAGATATAGAGATTGGGGAAAAATTTCGTATTATCACGGTGTTTCCGATAGCTACAATCTTAAACACATTTCATTCGGCATAAACCCAAATAATCAACCACCTGGAACAACATATATAGATTTCGCAATGTATTCTGCATATGAAACTATTTTTCATACTCCACCAGAAAATCAGCTTAAACTGTACGATATTTTTCTTAAATTTCCGTCTATACTGGCAGATTTAATTATTGGAATTTTAATATATTTTTGTGTAAGTAAATATACAAAGAAAAAATATGCATTACTCGCTATGTCTTTATTCATTTATAACCCTGTTGTAATTTACAATAGCACGGTTTGGGGACAAACAGATGCCATAAATAATCTTCTTCTTTATTGTTCGATTTTATTTTTACTATCAAAAAAATATTTCCTGACAATATTTACATTTTTTCTATGCCTCTATATTAAAATTTCGCTTTTACCACTATTGCCATTAATATTACTTCTGACACTAAAAGAAACTAAGTATAATTATAAAAAAATATTCGTCTTTACCATTACAAGCATTATCGCATTGTTACTTTTCACCCTGCCTGTTTCAAATTCACCGCTTATCTGGATTATAAATTTTCTAAAACAAAATTCATCCGGAGAATTACAACATATTGCTAATTATTCTTTTAATTTCTGGTCACTTATATTTAATCCCGATAGTTTTTCGCTTGTACCATTAAGTTCAAGTTTAGTTCTTGGGATTTCATTAGAAGTATGGGCATATCTTCTTTTTTTCTTAGCATTTATTCCATTATTTATCTACGTTATTAAAAATAAAACTCTAAGCGCAATCCAAATATTTGGTATTTATTCAATAACAACATTTGCCATGTTTCTGTTTTTACCAAGAATGCACGAAAGATACTTATATCCGGTAATTCCCCTTTTAGCAACCTACGTTGGATTAAAAGGAAAAAATTATCTTGAATTTTTGTTAGTATCCCTACTTAACTTTATTGGCCTTTATATCGTTTGGCATCCATCTAATTTTTTACCAACATTAATTACCGGGATTATTGTTCATAGCAAAGTCAGATTAGGAATGAGTGTATTAATAGTTGCGTTATTTATCCTATTGTATATACAAATTGTTCTGGGAAAAAATAAATTACTTCCTATTCTAAGTTTCAAAAAATTTAGAAAAAGACAGTCTTCAATCAAGGATGTTTAATGATTTTATATAAAATTGCCGTATTGATTTGTTTATATTCTTTAATTATTCCTTCTTTTTGTAAATTATTTAATCCATCAATAAAATCAGGCCTATTTGCCAACAAATGCCTAATATCCCAATCTGATGCCGTATCGACAACTAAAAATTCAGGATTACCTGCCCAACGAAACCAATTACAAGTAGGCTTACCGCATGGCGAATTATTAATAAAGTTTTTATTATCAGGCCATAAGGTAAATATCTGATCCCGGTGGGCTATATGCGGAATTATATTATTCTGAGATACAACAGATGCGTCTTCAGGAATATCTTTTATTATTAACTGAATGTCTTTTACGCTTACCGGCTCATGCCAAAACCATCCCTTACCTAAATAGCTTAAAGGGAGATGAAGTATATACTGAAAGATCAAAGCAAAAATAATAATATATATGGCTACTAATTTAGTATTTAAATGTTTATATTTACTTATAACAATGATTGTCGGCAACACCAATAGCGGAGCTAAAGTAATACGATAATGCTCAAATAATCCCTGCGCCCCAGTTACTAAATGACCAAATATAAAATAATGAGTGACATCTCCAAATGCTGGAAGAAGGAATAAAGGAGCTAACAAGGGCAGAAATCCAAACCAAGCAACGCTATAAAGAATAACGCTTCTTTTGTCAAAAGAGTCATAATAATAGGAAAATTTTAAATTTGAAAACAATCCGTCCTTAGCCATATATCTATAACCGTCTTGGGTAAAATGTGGAAAATAGACATAAAAAATTGCGAATAAATAAGCTAAAGATAATCCAATTAAATAAACTGCGGTTTTATTACGATTAATTAAAAAATAGATAAAACCAATAAGAAGCGTAAGAAAAGCCATATCTTCCTTGCAAATAATCGTCAAAAAAAAAGTAATAAAAATCCAACGCGTGTTTTTGCTGTTAAGAAAATAAATTAACCATGCCAAGAAACTTGCTCCAAAAGCAAGACTATGTACATCCGACCAGAGCGCATTCTGAATGCCATAAAACATAAGATAGCTAATTAATAATGAAAATGATAACCAAAGATTTATGCTTTTTTTCCTGGCTAAAAGATATATAGGTATTCCTGAAAATGAAACTAATAATGTTTGTAAGACAAGCAGTGTAAGAACATTATTATAGAGCCAATAAAACGGGGCTATTAAAATATAAATTAGCTCAACATGATCAGTTAATAAAGAGGTAAATGGATAGAATTGAATAGTCGTAATGGGCGTTTTAAATTGGCTGTATTTCCAAACTATTTGATCAACGATTGATAAATCATAACCAGTACCAAAATAAAAATGTTTTACCAAAACCAGAATTAGATAAGCAATAAAAAATAAAAAACAAATAAAGAATGCCAGATAATTTGACTTATTAATTTTTGATAAAAATTTCATTATTGATATCATTATAGTTCAACTTTAAGTATAATATTACTGTGATTGACGCTCATTGCCATCTAAATTTTCACGCCTTTGACGAGGATTATGATGCTACGATCAAAAGAGCTGTTGAAAAAGGCGTTGAAATAATAATTAATACCGGAACTTCGATTGAATCAAGCACAAAAGCGGTTGAGCTGGCGCAAAAATACGAAAATCTTTACGCGATTGTTGGAATCCATCCTCACCATGCCGACAAGGTCGCAAAAGGCTGGGACAAAGAAATTGACAAACTAGCCAAGATGCCAAAAGTTGTCGGGATCGGAGAAATTGGTATGGACTACTATAACTACAAATCCAACGGGATTACCGATCCAAAAATGCAGCGGAAGATCTTTGCCAGACAAATCGAAATCGCAATCGAGAATAAACTTCCCTTGCAAATTCATGGAAGACACGCCGCAAAAGACATTCTTGAAGTTGTTTCGCAATATAAAAACCAATTTCTGGAATTTCCCGGGATGTTCCATTGCTTTGCGGGTAATATTGACTATCTTGAAAAAGTTTTGGGAATGGGTTTTTGCGTGGGCTTTGACGGAAACATTACCTATAAAGGACTTGCCCCGGGAGAAGATACATTATTGTCGGATCTTATTAAACACACACCGCTGGAAAGGTTAATCACGGAAACCGATTCTCCTTACCTTGCACCTGAACCTTACCGAGGTTTCCGAAATGAGCCCTCTTATGTTATAATTGTGGGCAATTCCATTGCAAACATCAAAAATATTTCTTTTGGAGAAGTAGAAAAAGCAACATCAGAAAATGCCCGCAGAATTTTTAAAATATGACAAATTTTTTTAACACAGTTTTTACGCGCTATCCAATAAAAACACGCAGATCCCTTGAAATAATGCCCGGTTTTGTTTCTTGGTTTTTAATATTATTCCCTATCTGGGGATCTTTTCTTATTCCAGCTGCCGTTGCTTACTTTATTTTATTTTTTGATGTTTATTGGTTGTATAAGTCATTTTCTCTCGCGATTACCGCTTTCATTGCTTCACGAAAAATTAAGCAGGCGGAAAAAATTGATTGGCTAAAACAAGCTAAGCCTCTTGAAAACTTTGAAAATGTAACCCATGTTGTTGTAATTCCGAATTATAAAGAAAATCTTGAAAAACTAAGAGAAACAGTCGAAAGCATTGCTTTGCAAACATTCCCCGCAAAAAGAATCTATATCGTTTTGGCTATGGAAAACAGGGAGATTGAAGCCAGAGAAAGAGCTAAAAAACTAATTGCCGAATTTGGTAATAAATTTGGAGCTATCTTTGCAACTTATCATCCGGATATTGAAGGTGAAGTAAAAGGAAAATCTTCCAATGAAGCATTTGGCGGAAAAGTAGCTTACAAAAAATTAGTTAAATCAGGGATCATTAATCTTAATTTTGCGACTATTTCATCTGTTGACGCCGACTCTATTTTTGATAAACAATATTTCTCCTATCTATCTCATGAATTTCTAAAGGATCCCCAGAGATATAACAAATTTTGGCAATCCGCGAATGTAAATTACAACAACTTCTGGAGCGTACCGGCTCCTATTAGAATTATTGCTTTTTTCGGCAGCCTCTGGAGAACTGCTCTTTTGGTTCAAAAAGACAGATTGGTTTCAAATTCAACTTATTCACTTTCATTCAAACTTTTGCATGAAATTGGCTATTGGGACACAGATGTAATTCCCGAAGATTATCGAATCTTTTTTAAAGCCTTCTTTAAAAAAGAAGGGCAAGCCTTTATGGAACCGCTATTTTTAAAAACCTCTATGGATGCCCCGCTTTCATCCTCCTATATGAAATCGTTAAAAAATAAATATCAGCAGGAGAGACGCTGGAGCTGGGGAGCTTCAGACGATGCTTTGTTTGTAAAATGGATGCTTACAGTCCCCGGAGTACCGATAACTAGAAAAACCATGATGGTTTTTAATGTTTTGATTGATCATTTCCTCTGGCCGGTAAACTGGTTTATAATAACTATAGCAGCTAATATTATGCCTTTTGTAAATCCGGTTTTTTCAAGAACAACTCTTGGATACAATCTACCCCGACTTGCAGGAATTATCTTGACTGTTTGTCTCTTAGCAACATTCGCAATGCTTATAATTGACTTTAGACAAAGACCACATAATGCACCTTCTAAAAAACGCCAGCTGCTCTTTCCTTTGGAATTTTTACTTCTTCCAATAGTCGGCTTTTTTCTTTCTGCGTTACCGGCCTTAATTTCACACACCCAGCTTATGTTTGGAAAAAGACTTGAGTATAAAGTTACTGAAAAGCTCTAACAGATTATTTTATAAATTTATGAGGTTTTTGACAAAACTTGAGAAAAGTCTTGATGTTTGGTTTTTAATCGGGGTCTCCGTTATCTTCTTCCTCTTGCGGCTCCCTTCCCTTTTTGAACCGGATTGGTATGGAGATGAAGGAATATACCAAGTTTTAGGCATTGGTATTAAAGCAGGCAGACTTTTATATCGCGATATTTTTGATAATAAGCCACCCTTCCTCTATCTTCTTTATAGTTTTGTCTCATCGGATATATTTATGATTAAGTTACTTTCTTTAATCTTTGGTCTTTTAAGTGTTTGGGTATTCTTTTATCTTTCAAAAAAACTGTTTGATAATGCAAAAGCAAGTTATATTTCTACCGGACTTTTCGCTGTTTTATTCGGATTACCCTTAATCGAAGGCAATATCGCCAACGCTGAAAACTTCATGCTGCTCTTAAATCTGTTGGCAGGATTTCTAATCTTTAAATCTTTGGATACAAAATCCGTCAATCACAAATTCAAAGTTCTTGCATGTGCCGGGGTCTTATTAGGTTTTTCTTTTCTTTTTAAAATAGTTGCTGTCTTTGATTTTGCAGCTTTTTTTGCCTTTTTATTCTTTGCTAATTATTCTCAAAGTTTGTTTGATATCTTTAAAATTAAGACTCTGATTAAGGAAATACAAAATCTTTTACCTCTGATAATCGGTTTTATTACGCCAATTATTTTGGTATTTATATTTTTTATTTTCAACCACGCTCTTTCTAATTTCCTAACGGCAACTTTATTTAGTAATGTCGGATATGTTGGATACGGAAACAAATTGATTATCCCACAGGGATTTCTTATTTTAAAACTTATTCTACTTGGAGGATTTTCATTGTTTGTTTTTTATAAGCGAAAAAAATTCGGAAATTCCTTTACATTCGTCTCTCTTTGGCTAGCGTTTTCTCTTTTTAACGCTTACTTCTCGCAAAGACCATATACTCACTATGTTTTAGTTTTATTGCCATCATTTTGCTTAATGATTGGTTTATTCATTCTAAATAAAAACTTTTCAAAAATCTCCGGAGTGTTAGCAATTGCTTCTTTTATTGCAGTATTACTTAGTTTTACTTTCTATATAAAAACTGTTTTATATTATCCTAATTTTATTTCCTTTATGCTGAATACACAAAGCGTTAACTCTTATCGCAAATTCTTTGACCAGAATACTCCAAGAGATTACGAGATTGCAAATTATATTAATTTTTATGCAAAGAAAAAAGATAACGTATTTATTTGGGGAAATAATGCACAAGTTTATTATCTAATCAACAAACTTCCTCCGGGAAAATATACTGCTACCTATCACATAACAAGCTATAAAGATGGAATTAGTAATACTAAAAAAGGACTTGATACGAACAAACCCAGATTTATTGTTATAATGCCAAATGTTGGATCTTACCCATTTTCTCTTTCCGATTACAGTCCAAAAATAAACATTGAAGGGTCAATAATTTATGAAAAATTTAATCAATAATATTACAGCAGATAAATTAACATTTCGGGGTTTTACAATCAGTCTTTTATTAACGTTTTTTACTTTTCTATATATAGCAATTAATTATGGTAATCTGCCACCCTTAATCCCCATATTTAACCAGTTGCCTTGGAGTGATAATAGACTCACTCCAACAATTGGAATTTTTATTCCTATCGTAGTTTTTATTATTGTTTTCATATTTAATATTTTATTAACCTCTATCATTTACTCAAAAAATCCTCTTATTGCAAGACTAATTGCGGCAGTAACACTTATTCTCGCAATGATGAATTTTCTATTTATTATTAGAACAGTAATTAAAATAATCTAATGAATTTTGATTTTCTCACAATTCTTCCTTTAATCGTTTCGTTTATAGTAACTGTAATCGCAACACCGCTTTGTCTTATATTTCTTAAAAAATATAATATTGTTGATGATCCTAAAAAACATAAACACCCTGCAATGATCCATAAAAAACCGATTCCCAGAGGCGGAGGAATTCCGCTTTTTATAGGAGTACTCGTTGCCAGTCTTATTTTTTTACCAATGGGAAAAATAATTATCGCCATGCTTCTTGCTGCATTTGTATCCCTAGCGGTAGGTGTACTTGATGACAAATATGATATTTCTCCTTACATAAGATTTTTGATAAATATTGGTTGCGCTATTTTCGTAGTTTCACTTGGCGCAAATATTCCATTCATAACAAATCCGCTTGGCGGAATTTTATATTTGAATCATATTTCAATTCCATTCTGGCACGGAACAACAATTGCATTTTTATCCGATTTAATTGCTGTTCTTTGGATCATTTGGGTCATGAACATGTTAAATTGGAGCAAAGGTGTTGACGGACAAATGCCGGGAATTGTTGCAATTTCAGCAATTATAATTGGTGTCTTAAGTCTTCGGTTTTCTCCTCTTGATCAAACTAGCACTACAGCTGCAACACTTTCTTTTATAATCGCTGGTGCTTCTTTAGGTTTTCTAGTTTTTAATTTTTATCCTGCAAAAATATTTCCAGGGTATGGCGCAACTGCTTTATATTTAATGCTGGCTGTTGCATCAATTTTGTCGAGCGCTAAACTAGCAACAGCAATTTTGGTGATGGGAGTTCCCATGACAGACGGCATGTTCACTATTATAAGGCGTATTCTATCCGGTAAATCTCCTTTCTGGCATGATAAAAAACATTTACACCATCTTTTATTGGATTTAGGATTTGGACAAAGGCGTATTGCTTTATTTTATTGGACTATTTCCGCAATACTTGGCATACTTTCTTTAGTTTTATCAAGCAAAGGAAAACTATTTGCAATAATAATGCTTGTAATTTTGGTCGGAGGTGCTATTCTATTCCTACATTTATTAACTAAACGCGCCAATGATAAATCTATCATATAATTTATTACGCTTGGTAAGACCCAGGCAATGGGTAAAAAATTTGGCAATTTTTGCCGCAATTACTTTTGCCGGTGAACTCTTTGACCCTCCGGTTGTCTTAAAAGTTGTTTTAGGATTTTTTGTTTTCTGCGGATTAGCATCGGCAACCTACATTATTAATGATATTTTTGATATCAAAAAAGACAGACTTCACCCGTTTAAAAAATTCAGACCGATTGCTCATGGAGATGTCCCCATTCTTTTCGCGGCTATTCTTGCAATGCTTTTGATTATTGGATCTTTGATAGTCGCAATCAATGTTACGCCCGCATTTTTTGCCCTAACTATACTTTATCTTCTAATTCAATTCTTATATTCTTCTCTGCTTAAATCTTTAGCAGCAATTGATATCTTAGCTATCGCCGCCGGATATATTTTAAGAGTTTATGCCGGAGAGTTTGCCAGCGGTTTTCATATTTCGGTCTGGCTTTTATTAACAACTATTTCCATTTCTCTTTTCCTAGCGGTTGGCAAAAGAAGATCTGAATTGACGCTCCTTTCTCATGGAAAAAGTGCAGATTTAGCCTCGATAAGAACATCTTTATCGCATTATTCAGAAAGACTTTTAGATGTTTATGCATCAATTTTTGCAACTTCTACTTTTATTACCTATTCTCTTTTTACCTTCCTTGAGAATCCAGGCGGGTTTAAACTTTCATTCGGGACTATTCCTTCGGATTTTCTACCTGCGTTTTTCCAAAGAAAATGGTTAATGATTACAATTATTCCGGTAGTTTACGGGTTAATGCGATACCTTCAGGATATTTACGAAAAACATGAAGGAGAAAGTCCGGAGAAAGTTCTTTTTTCAGATAAACCCTTACTTACAACCGTAGTTATTTGGGTCATTCTTGTAATTGTCCTTGTCTACTTTATTAATCCATCATAATTTATTTTATGAAAACAACCCCAAAAGTAAACGTAGATATTCTAATAACAAAGGGGAATAAAATTCTTTTAGGACTCTTAACCGAAAAATGGATTTATCAAGGAAATCAGGTTTATGGCGTCCCTGGAAGAGATATCGGATTTAATGAAAAAATAGAGGAGACAGTCAAACGAAATATTAAAGAAGAATTCGGCTGCAACGTAATAAAACAAAGAATTATTTCCATTAATGAAAATTTTGCTTTGGGGAATCATTATATTGGAATTGGTATTTTAGCGGAAATTGATGGCGAACCGAAAAATTTAATGCCTGAAGATTGGGAAAAATGGCAGTGGTTTGATAAGGATAAACTTCCTGATAATTTATTTCCCCCCGCAAAAAACCTTCTCGAATGTTATTTCGGAAATAAATTTACTGTTTCTGGGCGTATTGAGAGCTAATCCAACCCGTTTTTCCGCTTGTAAGTTTTATCTGATACCAACTGGTTTTTTCGTCGAGTAGTTGATAAGTTTCCCCGGGATTAACTTCTGCAATCTCTGCTCCACCCAAAGACGCTTGATCCCTAACTCTTAAAAATCCGGTCGGAGTTTGCAGGATTAGAACTTTTGCAACAGGAAGAACACTTGCGGAAGGTGATGAAATCTGGCTTGCAGACGCAGTTGCTGCACTAGGATCAATCCCTAAGAATATTAATGAATCCAGCTTATATCC
>Ga0182027_10000825_pt1 | contig 52449 bp, 43 predicted proteins | sample 712E1DmetaG_FD_121300 | JGI IMG/M metagenome (GOLD analysis project Ga0182027, IMG submission 121300) | Permafrost microbial communities from Stordalen Mire, Sweden - 712E1D metaG (Illumina Assembly) | ecosystem: Environmental > Terrestrial > Soil > Wetlands > Permafrost | place: Sweden...
GCGCGACCCGGAGAAACGGGTCCAAGGCTTGGCCGGATGCGTATTCCTCCACCTGCAGCATCATCGACGGAACCAGGTTGAAGGTCTGGTGCACCGCCGGGAACCGCTCCAGCACCTGCACCATGCCGTAGTAGTCCTTGAGCGCGTGCAGCCGCGTCCAGGGCATGCGGTACTCGCCCGAGATCAGGTCCTTGTAGAAAGGCTGGTGCATGTGCCACAGGAAGCACAGGTGGATATTGGACATGGCGAGTTAGCGGGGGACCGCCTGGTAGGGGCGCAGGTCCGGCGCGGTCTGGAAAACGGGGGCGAGCGTCCGCGCACCGGCATCGAAGGTGGAGATCGGCCGCAGGCCCAGGATCAGCTCGATGGTCCGCAGCACCGAGAGGGTGCTGTACATGTTGTGGTCGGACGCCCCCCGCTTGACGTAGGGCGAGATGACCAGGGCCGGGGCGCGCTCCTGGACGGCGTCGACGACAAAAATAGCGGTGGCGGGCCAGAAGCGGCTGTGCGTGACGCCCTCCACAATCATCCCCAGGGCGGCGTCGTTATCGGCCGCGCCGGCTTGGTCGCGATCGTTGGCGAGGCGCAGGATCATGAGCTGCGGCATCTGGCCGGCCGTTTCGAACGTCGCCAGGTCGGCGAGAAAGGCGCGGGCACGTGCGGTGTCCGGATAGGCGGGGTCGAATCCGCGGTACTGCATGTCGGTTCCGCGGTTCAGAATGGGATCGCGAACGGTCTGGACCTGGATGCCGCCGCTGACATCCTTCAGCGGGCGATTCGAGACGAAGTAGCCGTAGTTGCGCACGGAGAGGCCTGCCATGCCGGCGTTGGTCCAGAGATAACCGGACGGCGGAACGCCCGCCGGATCGCCGCCCTCGAACGCGCTGTCATCCAGGCGAAGCCGCTGGCGATTCGGCCCCAGCTTCTGAACGAAGTCGGAGGCGATGGCGGCGGTAGACCAGTCCTGGCCGGCGGCCACCGTGTCGCCTAGCGGGGAGAAGTTGTCGAGCCCAACGAACTCGCGGGCGAGTTTCTGCCGATTCGGCGAATCCGCGCCGCCTTCTTTGACGATGTACACCACGTGGGTGATGGGCGAACGATCACCGGGGCGCGCGGGGATCGGGCTGCCGGAACCGGTGCCCGCATCCTCGAGCAGCGTGTCCCGGTAGGGCGAGTTTTCGAGAACGGTTTGGGAGTAGGCGGCGAGCTGGTCCTCATTTGGCGCAGCGAGGAAAGATGCCGAGTTGCCGAGCCCGTTCAGGACCACCAGGCGGTTCCCCGAAAGAACGCGAATCGCGGTGGGATACCGGCCCGTGGGAATGAAACCCAACGGCCGCGAGAACACGTGGGAGACCTCGGCCACCGCGATGGCGTTGGCATCCGAGCAGGCAATGTACAGGCGCTTGCCGTCGGGCGTAACGGCCAGTGCGCTGGGCGTCATGCCCGCCGGCTGCCATGCGGTCATCGATACATTGACGGTCTCGATGACCGCCATATCCTGTGCCGCGGTGACTCCCACGACATACACATTGTTGGTATTCGCCGCGGCGACGAAGAGGCGCGCCACCCAGGAGGGGTTGTCTTCGGGAAGCTCGGAAGGCGGCAGGCCGGCGAGCCATACCATGTCGGTGGGATGGGCACCCAGGCGGATCTTGTGAATGAGCGCGCCATTCACGGTGTCGTGATGATAGACCGCGCCATCCGCCCAACTGGAAACGAAGAGCGACTTGCCGTCGGGATGAAACAGGATCCGGTAAGGCCGCCGCCCGGTTGCGAAGCGATCGATCACCTGCCCCGATTGCGGATTGATGACCACGACGGAATCGCGGAACAGGTCGGCGGCGTAGAGCAGGTGGCCGGCGGGATCGAAGGCCACGTCGCCGATGAAGTCGCGCGGCGTGCGCTTATCCTTCGGCGCTACCGGAAACGTGCGGGCGGCCGCGAGCGCGCCGGCGGAAAACGTGAACTCAAAGACTGCGGCTTCGGAACCGCCGCCGACATAGACGCGATCGCCCTTGGGCGAAAAAGTGAGCCCGAGCCAGGCGTCCGCCACCGGCGTGCGTCCGATCTCGCGGCCGCTCGCGGCATCGAGCACGCTGACGGAGGGCGGCGCGAGGCCGCCATTCAGCACCAGCACGTACTTGCCGTCAGGCGAAACCGCGGCCGACATCGGCAAAGTCGAGAGAGGCGTCTCTTTGCCGGCGGGGCGCAAGCGCCAGCCGCTGCCCTGGGCCAGAAGCGGGACCGCCGTCAGGAGCAAGGCGAGAAAGCGACAAGAGTTCATTCCGAGAACCTTTGAGCGATGGGAAAGCGGCGTCCGATGCCGAAAGCCTTGGTGGTGACCTTGAGCCCCGGCGCCGCCTGCTGGCGTTTGTACTCGTTGCGATCCACGGTATTCACAATCCCCTTGACGAAATCGAGCGAAAGGCCCAGCCTGGCGGCAATCTGCCCCGGCGCCTCGTACTCCTCAACGTAACATCGCAAAACCTCGTCCAGCACCTCGTAGGGCGGCAGCGAGTCGATGTCCTTCTGGTCGGGACGAAGCTCGGCCGAGGGCGGCTTCTCGAAAACGCTTTCGGGGATGGCGCCGGGGTGGCGCTGGTTGGCCACGCGCGCCAGTTGATAGACCAGCGTTTTGGGAACGTCGCTGATGACCGCGAGGCCGCCGCACATGTCGCCGTAAAGCGTGCAATAGCCGACCGCCAGCTCGCTCTTGTTGCCGGTGGTCAGTACCAGGCAGCCGTACTTGTTGGAGAGCGCCATCAGCAGCGCCCCGCGGATTCGCGCCTGCAGATTCTCTTCAGCCACACCGGGCGAGGTGCCGGCGAATAGCGGCGCCAGCGCATCCAGGTACTTCTCGTAGACCCCGGTGATGTTGGCCACCTCGAAACGGATGGCGAAATTGCGGGCCAGGGCGCACGCGTCCGTGATGCTGCCTTCGGAGGAATACGGGCCCGGCATCCCCACGCCGATAACGTTCTCCGCCCCCACCGCGTCGACCGCTATCGCAGCCGTGAGCGAGGAATCGATGCCGCCCGAAAGTCCGATGAGCGCCTGGCGAAACCCGCACTTGTGCAGGTAGTCGCGGGTGCCCAGTACCAGGGCTTCGTAGACGGCGGCGGGCTCGTCCGCTTCGCTGTCCGCTCCCTCACGGTCGCGGTTCGGTAAGGGGGCGGCGTCGGTGTCCACTACGATCAGGTCTTCCCGAAAAGAGGCGCAGGAGGCGATGACGCGCGCCTGCGCGTCCAACGCAAAACTGGAGCCGTCGAAAACCAGGGAGTCGTTGCCGCCCACCTGGTTCACATACACCACCGGCAGTCCGAAGCGGCGCGCGGTGTTGGCGAATATTTCGCGGCGCTGCGCGCGCTTGTGCATGTGATAGGGCGAGGCGTTGATGCTGATCAACACCTGCGCACCGGCGCGCGCCATGTCCTCGACCGGGTCCTGGCGATAGAGGCGCCGCTCCCAGAACTGTTTGTCGTTCCAGGCGTCCTCGCAAATGGTGAGCGCCACCTGGCGGCCGCGGAAGGGGAACAGGCACTCGCGCTCGCCGGGGACGAAATACCGCGCTTCATCGAAGACGTCGTAAGTGGGCAGCAGCATTTTCGTCTGGCGGAACACGATTTCGCCGTGCTCGATGACCGCCGCGCAGTTTGCCGCGCGCTTGCCGGTGGGTGAGTGCGACCGGCCGGCGTAGCCGCAAACGATCGCGGCTCCGAGGCCGGCGGTCTCCTGGGCGAGGCGCTGCAACTGCTCTTCCGTGCGGTCGAGGAAGCTCTCCTTTTCAACCAGGTCGCGGGGCGGATAGCCGTTGATGGCGAGCTCCGGAAACACCACCAGTTCCGCGCCGCGGCCGGCTGCCTCGCGCGCCGCGGCGAGGATCAAGGCGGCGTTGCCATCGAGGTCTCCGACGGTCGTATTGATCTGCGCCAGTGCAATCCGCATCCGAACTTTAATTGTACTGGGGGGCATGCGAGGTCCGCTCCCTTACGGTCGCGGTTCGGAACCAGATACGGAACCGCGCGCGTAAGCGAGCGGACGAAACAGATCAGACCGGAGCGCCCGCTGCCCCGTTACGCCGCTTTCTGGCGCAGTTCGGGGAACAGCACGGTGGCCGCTCCGCTGCGGTTATCGATCAGGCGATAGCAGACGCCGATGTGGCGGCGCAGCCCGGCGTTCGCCAGAATACGGGCGTAGACCAGCGAGTTGCAGGAGCTGACCGGGCTCCACGCCTCACCCTCGCCTCTCTGCCGCTGGACCGAATATCGCGCTATAGTGCCGCTGTTCATGGGCCACCTCCGTTCCTCCCCACTTAGTTGGAAGCGGGAACGGCGGGCGGCGTTACATGCGGGCGTAAAGGGAGCGTAAAGATTGTGGGCCCCTCTGTCACGCCGGCGAGGTGGAACAGGTGGACAGGATGGGCGGCGCCGACCTGGCAGACCTCGAGGCCATCCTGCCGGTAGGGGCAATCGAGGTCCTGGAGTCGCCGGTTCTGGGCCAGAATCCAGGTGACGGGATAGCGCTTGGCCAGGTCCTCGAAGTCGGCGGCCTGGAAGCGGACCCAACCATCCTGAGCCTGCACCTGCTCTTCCCACTCGCCGGCGAGACGGGGGAAGAGGCAGACGGCGCCGTTGTCCTTGACGCGATCGGCGAGCGCGCTGCGTTCGGCAATGGCGCGGAAGCCGTGAAGGTCCTCTCCGGGCAGCAGCATGTAGCGGGGATCGAGCGCGAAGACCGCGTCCTTGGGCGTGTTGGCGCGGATCCAAAGAAAAGCGGTGACCCAAGGGTTGCGGTCAATAGCGCCGGGCCACTCCACGTGCGGGCTGTCGGGATAGGTGGCCTGCGCGAGGAGCCACATCGAGGCGGCGAGCGGAGCGAACAGGGCCACCCAACGCCAGGCACGGTTGCGGAGCGCGTACTCTCCGATCAGACCTCCCAGCAGAGCGAAGAAGATGACGTAGACCAGGTGAAAGGCCCGCATCGGTTGCAAGCGGGCGAGGTTTTCGAAGCGTGGTGAAGTGGACAGCACCACGCCGGCGACGGTGAACAGGAGTCCGAACGGGACCAGCGTTCGGGCCAAAACGCGAAAAACGGGCGTGGCGCCGCGGGGACGGGCGACGGAAAACCACCACAGCAGAGCCAGCGGAGCGAAGACGCCAAGCCATTCGTACCACGCCCAGGTGGAAACGAAGATGTAGCTGCGAGAAAACAGTGCCTCGCGAGCAGCGCCCTGGGCGGGCTGAAAATTGAACAGCGGCGGAAGCTGGGCGAGGGGCAGAAGTCCGAAAGCGGCCACCGGGGCCGGGCTTTCGCGGAGCCGGTGAGCCAGCGCCAGGCAAACCAGGAACGCCGCGGCGTAGAGGCTCATCTGGGGGTGAAAGACAGCGGCCGCCAGTAGCCATGCAAAGGCATGCTTGTACCGCTTCCGGAGGAAGAAGGAGATGGCGAAGAGGGTTGCGGGAGTGGACAGGGTTCGCGGCGTGAGGTTCGGATCCATGATGAGAAGCGCGGTGTTCGCCACGGGCACGGAGAGGACGGCCGCCAGGAGAGCGACTCCGCTCCAGCGCGCGTAGCGGCTCTCGAAGCATACGCCGAGGAGACTCCAGGCGGCTGCCAGAAGCAGGAACACGCCCGCGACGTGCCAGAGGAAGATGACGGCGTCGACCGGGAGGTGAGTCAGCCGCGCCGAACCGCCCACGACGGTGGCAAACAGCGAAAGGCGGGCGTGCGACGAGAAGAACTCGGAATCGAAGGGGTAGAGCGCGGGATCGGCGTTCATCTTGATGGCGGGAACGTAGACCGCGGCATCGTCGGCGCCGAGGTGGTAGCCGTGGACCAGCACGGCGATGAGCGTGAGCAGGAACAGGCCGGCAATCGCGTTCCGCGAGCGCCAGAACCACCGATACACAGACGCCATGCGCGCATCCCTCTTGTCTGCCACCCTCCGAGGCGGCGGCTCGTTTTCGTTAGAGGACCACCTCGCAGCCCGGCCGGCCAGGTCCACCATCGGGCCCGGAACGGCCTCCAGATTGAAGTGGTTACTAAGATTATAGCCGTTCGCGGACAATCGGACCACGTACTTCGTGAGGCCCTGGTGCTACACTGGTCTCAATCGGATGTCGATAGCGAGGGACGATAGAGAGGGCGATCGCGAACTGTACTCGGGCTTGATCCGCCTACACATTCTGCACCATGCCGCGCGCGAGCCGGTTTTCGGGCTGGGGATGGCGGAGGAGCTGGCGCGGCACGGCTACCGGATCAGCTTGGGAACCCTATACCCGCTGCTGCACGGGCTCGAGAAGAAAGGCTACCTGCGGTCCGCGGAAAAGCGGAACGGCAAGTCGCTGCGCAAGCTGTATCGGGCCACTCCCTTGGGGCGCAAGGCGCTGGCGGCGGCTAAAAGCAAAGTGCGTGAGTTGTTCGGGGAGCTGATCGAGGGCGCATGAGGGGACACACAGCGGGATTCATCCTGGCGCTGGTTGCGGCCGCGCATGCCGGGGCCGGGCAGACGCCGTTGACACTCGGGCAGGCGGTCGCGCAGGCGCTCAAGACGTACCCGGCGATTCGAGCGTCGGCGGAGCAGGTGGCGGCTGCAGCGGCGGGGATCAACCTGGCGCGGACCGCCTATCTGCCGCGGGCGGACTTTCTGGGACAGGTGAACCGCGCCACGCGGAACAACGTATTCGGGCTGGTGCTGCCGCAGAGCGTCCTGTCCTCCATGTCTGGACCGGTATTGGGCACCGACAACCTGACGAGCGTGTGGGGCAGCGCGGCCGGGGTGCTGGTCTCTTGGGAGCCGATCGACTTCGGACTGCGCCGGGCGAACGTGGACGCGGCGGCATCGAAGCGGGCGCAGGCGGAGGCAGGCGCGGGCGTGACGCGGTTTCAGGTGGGGGCGGCGGCAGCGGATTCGTTTCTCACCTTGCTAGCGGCCGAGCAGACCGTGGTTGCGGCGCGGGCCGGCGTGGACCGGGCGCGCACGCTGTACCAGGTGACCGACAGCCTGGCGCGGAACGGCTTGCGGCCGGGAGCCGACGCCGCGCGGGCGCGTGCGGAGCTCGCCTTCGCCGAGACGCAACTGGTTCAGACGGAGCAGGCGGTGGAAGTCGCACGCGCGGCGCTGGCGGATCTGGTTGGTGTTCCCTCGGCGCAGTTCCAGGTTGCGGCGGGATCGTTGCTGGGCGCGGCTCCGGCGGCGCTTCCGGAGGCGACCGCGCTCGCCGGCCACCCCGTTGCGCAGCAGCAGAGCGCGGTGGTGGAAGAAGCGCGGGCCGAGGAACACGCGCTCGAGCGCTCCTACTTTCCACACCTCACCTTGCAGGGAAGCGCGTACGGCCGCGGCACGGGCGCTCGAACCGACGGGACGAGCGGCGGCGGCGTGACCGGCCTGGCACCGAACGTGGGGAACTGGGCGCTGGGGTTGACGGTGACGTTTCCGGCCATGGATCTCGCTTCGGTCCACGCGCGCGAACAGGTGCAGCAGCACCTGGTGCGGGCAGCGGCCGCGCAATACGATCGCCTGTTGCAGGACCTTCGGGGGCAACTGGAGCAGGCCCAGGCGCGGCTCAACGGGGCGCGGCGCGTGGCCGAGAACACGCCGGTGGAACTGGACGCGGCACACGCGGCGGAGGAGCAGGCGACGGCCCGCTACAAGTCCGGCCTGGGGAACCTGGTGGAGGTGGCCGATGCGGAGCGGCTGCTGACGCAGGCTCAAATCGACGACGCGCTGGCCAAACTCGGCGTGTGGCGCGCGCTGCTGGGTGTGGCCGCGGCCGAGGGCGACCTGCAGCCGTTCCTCGAAAGCGCCGGGAAGTAACGGAGGGTTCCTATGTGGCTGGTGCTGGCATCCATGCGGCGGCCGATTACGATTCTGGTCGCGCTGCTGGCGGTGGCGCTCGCCTCCATCCTGGCAATCCGGCGCATGAAGGTGGATATTCTTCCGGCGGTTGGGGCGCCGCAGGTGTATGTGGCGCAGCCCTACGGCGGCATGGATCCGAGCCAGATGGAAGGATTCCTGACTTACTACTACGAGTATCATTTCCTCTACATCACGGGCATCGAGCACGTCGAATCGCGGAACACGCAGGGCGCCGCGCTGATGAAGCTGGTCTTCCATCCGGACACCGATATGAGCCGCGCCATGGCCGAGGTGGTGGGATACGTCAACCGCGCGCGTGCGTTCATGCCGCCCGGGACGGTCCCACCCTTCATCATGCGGTTCGACGCGGGCAGCGTGCCGGTGGGCCAACTGGTGTTTTCGAGCCCGACTCTGACGCCCGGCGAGATGCAGGACATCGCGCTCAACCGCGTGCGGCCGATCTTCGCCACGCTTGCGGGGGTGTCGGCGCCGCCGCCCTTCGGGGGCAACCAGCGGAGCATCGTCATCAGCGTTGACCCGGAGAAGATGAGGGCGTACCGGCTGTCGCCGCAAGAGGTGGTGGAAGCGGTAAACCGGGCCAGCACGGTGCTCCCTTCGGGCAACGTACGTACGGGAAACCTGCTGCGCATCGCTTCGACCAACGCGGTGCTGGGCGGCAATCTGCAGGAACTGCTGGACACGCCGATCCGACCGGGGGCGGGGGCGGCGGTGTATCTGCGCGACATCGCGACGATCCAGGATTCGACCGATATCGTGGTGGGCTACGCGCACGTGGATGGCCGGCGCACGGTCTACGTCCCGGTGACCAAACGTGCCGACGCATCCACGCTGGACGTGATCGGGCGGGTGAAGGCGGCGCTGCCGCAGATGCGCGCGGTGGCGAACGCGGTGGGGCCTGACGTGAAGATCGAGTTCGTTTTCGACCAATCGCCGTATGTGGTCAACGCCATCGACGGCCTGATCCGGGAAGGGCTGCTGGGCGCGCTGCTGACCGGGTTGATGGTGCTGGTCTTTCTGCGCGACTGGCGGAGCGCGGTGATCGTCATCACCTCGATTCCGTTTGCGCTGCTGGCCGCGGTGGTGTGGCTGTGGGCCACGGGCGAGACGATCAACATCATGACGCTGGGCGGGCTGGCGCTGGCGGTGGGCGTGCTGGTCGACGAAGCGACGGTCACCGTGGAGAGCATACACACCCACCTGGCGACGGGCCTGGCAGGGCCCCGGGCGGTGACCGAGGCGTCGCGCAAGACGGCGGTGCCGCGCCTGCTGGCGATGGTGTGCATCCTGGCGGTCTTCGCGCCGTCGTTCTTTATGGCGGGCGCGGCGCGGCAGTTGTTCGTTCCGCTGTCGCTGGCGGTCGGGTTCGCGATGCTGTCGTCTTACGTTCTTTCGAGCTCCTTGGTGCCGGTGATGGCGACCTGGCTGATGCGCGCGGGGCATGGCTCGCAAGAGGCGGGCCGCTTCCGCCGGGCGTACGACCGCTACCTGAGCTTCGTGCTGCGATTCCGCTGGCCGTTGGTGGGGGCGTATTTCGCCGGCGCGGCGGTGCTGATCTGGATCCTATTCCCGCTCGTGGGCACGGAGATCTTTACGGCGGCGGACGCAGGGCAGTTGCAGATCCGTATGCGGGCGCCTGCCGGAACCGTGATCGAGCAGACCGAGATGAAGGCGCTCAAGACGCTGGACGTCGTCAAGCAGGTGGTAGGCCCGGAGAACGTCGCCATCAGCACGGACTTCGTGGGCGTGCAGGCGGCCAGCTATCCCATCAACACGATCTACCTGTTCACGGCCGGTCCGCAGGAGGCGGTGCTGCGCGTGGCGCTGAAAGCGGGGGCGCGGCTGAGCGGCGAGGGGCTGCGGGAGACGCTGCGAGCGGAGCTGCGCAAGGCGCTTCCGGATACCGCATTCTCGTTTGAAGCGCCGGACATCATCAGCCAGGTGATGAGCTTCGGCTCGCCCACGCCGATCGAGATCGACGTGCAGGGTCCGAACATGCCCGCCAACCGGGCGCACGCGGCGCGGGTCCTGGCGGAGTTGCAGAAGTCGGGCCATTTGCGGGATCTCGCGTATACGCAGGCGCTCGACTACCCCACGCTGGAGGTGAAGGTGGACCGCGACCGCGCGGGGCAGCTTGGGCTGACGATGGCGGACGTAGCGCGATCGCTGGTGACGGCCACGTCATCGAGCCGCTTTGTCGCGCCCAACTACTGGCGCGATCCCAAGAGCGGAAACGCGTTCCAGATCCAGGTGCAGATTCCGCCTTATCGGATGACGTCAAGCGAGGAAGTGGCGGACCTTCCGGTGATGGCGGCGGGGGCGGCGTGGAGCGGGCACCCGCTGGTGGGCGATGTGGCGAGCGTGCGGTACGGGTCGGCTTTCGGCGAGGTGGATCGCTACAACATGCAGCGCGTCGTAAGCATGACGGCGAATATCCATGGCGCGCCGCTTGGGACGGTAGCGGAGGAGTTGCGCGCGGCGATCGCGCGGGCCGGCAAACCGCCGCTGGGCGTGACCGTTTTCGTGCGGGGGCAGGTGCCGCCTCTCGAAGAGACGCTATCGGGCCTGAGCACCGGACTGCTGCTCGCGGTCGCCATCATCTTCCTGCTGCTGGCGGCGAACTTCCAATCCTTCCGGCTGGCGCTGGCGGCGGTCTCGGCGGCGCCGGCGGTGGTCTGCGGCGTGCTGCTGATGCTGCTCGCGACCGGCACGACGCTGAACGTGCAGTCGTTCATGGGCGCGATCATGGCGGTTGGAATTTCGGTGGCAAACGCAATTCTGTTGGTGACCTTCGCCGAGGCGAGCCGGCGCGAAGGCAGGCCAGCGATTGAGGCGGCGGCAGAGGGCGGGCGCGGGCGGCTGCGGGCCATTCTGATGACGGCGAGCGCGATGATTGCCGGGATGGTGCCGATGGCGATCGGATTCGGCCAGGGCGGCCAGCAGGCGGCTCCACTGGGGCGCGCGGTGATCGGCGGCCTGCTGGTGGCGACCGTGGCCACGCTGACCGTGCTGCCTTCGGTCTACGCCATCCTGCAAGGGCGCGCGAGCGGGTTCTCGCCGTCCCTCGATCCTGACGATCCGGCGAGCAGATACTATGAACACCATTAGACTGATTCTGGCCGCGCTTGTGGTGACGGCGGCGAACGCGCAGCAGAGCGTAGAGACCGTGCGCGTGGTTTCTAAAACCGTGGAGCGCGTGGTGGCGCTGCCGGGGGACCTGACGCCGTATCTGGCGGCGGACCTGTACGCGCGAGTCAACGGATTCGTGGACCGCGTCGAGGTGGACCGCGGCAGCATGGTCAAAAAGGGGCAACCGCTGGTCACGCTCGTTGCGCCCGAACTGGCGGCACAGGTCGCGGAGGCCGAGAGCAAGGCGCAGGCGGCCGAGTCGCAGCGGGCCGAGGCGCAGGCGAAGCTCGTCGCCAGCCAGAGCACGTACGAGCGGACGAAAGCGGCGGCGGCGACTCCGGGCGCGGTAGCCGAGAACGAGGTGGTCGCGGCGGAGAAATCGATGGATGCGGCGCGGGCTTTGGTGGCAGCGATGGAGAGCGCGAGCCGGGCCGCGCAGGCGTCGATTGGAGTCCTCAAAGACCTGGAGGGCTACTTGAAGGTGACGGCGCCGTTCGATGGCGTGATCACGACGCGGTTGGTGCATCCGGGCGCGCTGGCGGGGCCGGCGATACCTCTGCTGCGAATCGAAGACACCGCGCGGTTGCGGCTGGTGGTCGCCGTCCCCGAAGCCGATGCGGGCGGCATTCCAAGAGGCGCGCGGGTGACTTTCACGGTGCCGGCGTATCGGGGAGAGACGTTCGGCGGGATGGTGGCGCGCGTGGCGCACTCGGTGGATTTGAAGACGCGCACGATGCCGGTGGAGTTGGATGTGTCGAATGCCGGACTGCGCCTGGCGCCCGGCATGTACGCCCAGGTGCAGTGGCCGGTGCGGGCCGCGCGGGCGGCTTTGCTGGTGCCCCCGGCCAGCATCGTCACCACCAACGAGCGGCAGTTCGTGGTGCGCATCGCCGGCGGCCTGGCGGAGTGGGTGACGGTGAGGCGCGGGGCGGCGGCGGGCGAGTTGGTAGAGGTATTCGGCGCGCTGCGGGCCGGGGATGTGGTGGCGCGGCGGGGCAGTGACGAGCTGCGCGAGGGGACGCGGGTGGTGGGGAGGGAATAGCGGCAGGCGGAACCGCCTGCCCCACGACCTACGGCGCGGTGGCGGCGCTGGCGAACGCGATCCCGGCGTGACGCGCCGCCGGCGTGGATCCGATTCAGGCTCCGCGGTCCGAGTAACTTACCGCGCTGCCTCGATCAGGGGCGCGTAGTAGCCGGGGCGTGCGTACGCTCGCAGATGACGGTCGCGGGCCTCGCGGGCGAGTCTCAGCTCAACGCGGTGATACTTGCCGTCGGCCTTCAGCGGCGCGGGTGAGTAACCGAGCACGTACTGCTGGCGGATATCGATCTTCCGCATGATATCGGGGAGGTCTTTGGGGGACCAGGCTTCGAAGTACCGGCCGCCCGTGGCGCCGGCGATCTCGGAGAGGACATCGGCGCCCGTCTGCTCAGGAGGCCCGCCGGGGGCATACGCCGCTGAGCGAATGTTCACACCGATGGAGTACAGCGTGACATCCGTCTCGCGCAGCGCACTCAGCAGTTCGCTCTCGGTGTAGCGGCTGTTGTTGTCTTCTCCGTCGGAGATGACCAGCACGGCCTTTCTCGGATTGCGCCCTTTTTTCACGTAGCCCGCTGCCAAGTACACCGAATCGAGAAGGGCGGTCTGGCCGTCTCCGCGGACTCCGCTGAGCGAGCGAAGCAACTCGTCAGGATCCCGCACGAAAGGCAGGCTGAGGTCGGGATGGCTGCGCACGGTCACGATGGAGAACTCGTCGGCCGGGTTGGCGGTGTCGAGGAACTCGCGGAGGGCTTGCCCGGCCAAGGGAATCGAGCGCCGCATGCTGCCGCTGGCGTCGAAGACGATTACGGCCGAGATGGGCGCGTCTTCGGTCGAAAGGCTGGCGATCTGCTGGGGAACTCCGCCTTCGAAGAGCTTGAAGTCGGTCTTTCGGAGGTCCGGGACGAAGCGGTCTGCGCCGTCAACCACCGTCGCATTGATGAGCACAAGGTTGGAATCGGCGCGCAGGTTCCTCGCGCCGGGGCGGCTTTCAGGCGCGCCCATTGCCGTCAATAAGAATCCCAGAAGGAGGATTCTGCCCATTTGCCCCTCGGTACTACTGCCCTCATGGTATATCAACGCGCCGCGGTCCGCTCCCTCACGGTCGCGGTTCGGAACTGGCAGCCGACGTTACCTCAAAAGGCCGAGCGCGTACTGTAGCGCCGCATACTGTATTTGATAGTCGTACTTGGCGCTAAGATTCTCGACTGCTGCCTGGGTGACGTTCAATTGTGCCTGGGTCAGCTCGACGATCGAGGCCAGGCCGAGATTGTAGCGGCCCTGGGCCAGGTTGAGGGCCAGCGCGGCCTGGCGCAGAAACTGCGCGGTGACGTCGATGCGCTGGTAGGCGGTCGAGGCGCTGGCCCAGGCGGAGCGGACGTCGCGGACCACGCGCTCCTGCTGGTCGAGCAGCTTCTGGTCCGACTCCAGCGCTCGCTGATGGGCCACCTCACGGCGCGCGGAGAACCGGTGGCCGTTAAAGACCGGGAATTCTACGTTGACTGCCGCGCCTCCGTAAATCCCCGGGATCGGCGTCGTGGTGGAGGTCTGGTTGATGAAAGGCACGGCTCCGGCCACACCTAGGAGGCTGATGGTGGGAAGGGAGAGATCCCTCTCGGCCGACGCGAACTTGTAGGCGGCGTCGCGGGACAGGCGCAGGCTGGCGAGTTCGGGCCGGTTCGCTAGCGCCTGCGCCACCAATTGATCGGCGTTCAGCGACGGGCTCGGCGGCAGCGGCTCGTCCACGAGCTGGTAGGTGGCGGGCTGGTCGGAGCCAATCGCGCGCATCAGCTCCGCCGCGGCGGTCTGGACGCTATCCTGGGCGCGAATCAGCAGCAACTTTGCCTCCGAAACGTTGACGTCCGTGAAGCTGACGTCAAGCTGCGATTTCAGGTTGTTTTTGGCTAGCGCGCTCACCTGGTCGAGCAGCAACTGGCGGGCGGCGACTGTCTGCTCCGCGACGTTGACCAGCGCCTGGGCGTGCAGATAGTCGAAGTAGCTTTGATTGACCGCCAGCAGCACTTCGTTACGGCTGCCTTGGTAGTCCTGTGCGCTGGCCTGGGCGCGCAGGCGGGAGCTGGCGACCAGGTTGGGAGTGCGGCCGGAGTCGGTGATGAGCTGCGAGAGGACGATTCCCTGGCCGAACCGATTGAACAGGCGCGAATCGGTGAGGGCGCCGGCGCCGATCCGCGAGAGGTGATTGGCCGCGGAGGCGGTGATATCGACGGAGAGATCGGGGTAGTACGCCGAGCGCGCCTCGGTCACCTGCTGGTTGGCGACGGCAACTTCATTCCCGGCCGCGAGTATGTGCGGGTGGTTCTTCAGCGCCAGTTCCTCGGCATCCTTGAGAGTCAGTTTGGACGGCTGTGTCTGCGCGAGAGCGAGCTGGGCGATTGCGATCAGGACTGCGGCGACCCACTTCATACTGGCGAAACCTCCCGCCGGTTCCGGTAGACCAGCAGGTACGCGGCGGGCACGATAAAGACGGTCAGGAGGACCGAGACGGTGAGGCCGCCGATGATCGCGCGCGCCAGCGGCGCGTACTGCTCGCTGCCCGTCCCGAGCTTGAGAGCCATGGGCAGCATGCCGAAGATGGTGGCGAGCGAGGTCATCAGAATGGGGCGCAGCCGCACGCGGCAGGAGGTGATGATGGCGTCCCCGACGGACCGGCCCTGCTCCTCCAGCCGGTGTGCGAAGTCCACGATCAGGATGCTGTTTGAAGCGGCGATTCCGACCAGCATGAGCACCCCCATCAGCGACATGACGTTCAGGGTGGTGTGGGTCAGCGGCAGCACGATCATCACGCCGATGAAGCCCATCGGGATCGCAAGCATGATCAGGAGCGGGTCCTTGAAGGACCGGAACTGCGCCACCAGGATCAGGTACAACAGGATGGCCGAGAGCGACAGCCCGGTCGCGAAGCTGTGAAACGACGCCCACATGCCCTCGACCATGCCGCGGATGTTCACGCGGACGTTGGGGGGCAGGCCCGCGCCGGCCACCAGTTTGTCGATCCGCGAAGAGATCTTGCCCAGGTCCTCGCCCGCCGGTGTCACGTAGACGTCGGCGACGCGCTGAATCTGGTAATGGTCCACCTCGGTGGCGGTCTGGACGTTCACCAGCTTGACCACCGAATCGAGCGTCGTAGGCTGGGTCAGGTTGGGCGCGCGCAGAGGAATGTTCTTCAGGTCGATGGTGTTGTGAATGGCCTGCTGGCCATGCTCGTAATACTGGACGGTCAGGAAGTAGTCGTTGCCGGTCTTGTGGTCCACCCAATAGTTGGGGGCGATCATGGTATTCGAATTCAGCGCGGTGATCACGTTGTCGACAATCGCTTTGGGAGTCAAACCCAGCTCGGCGGCGTGGACGCGGTCCACATCCAGGCGCACGGCGGGGTAGTTCATGTCCTGTGGAACATACACCTCGCCGACGCCGTCCAGCTTCCGGATGCCGGTGGCCAGGTCCTGAGCCACGTTGTAGGCGCGGTGCAGGCTGCTGCTGGACACCTGGACGTCGATCGGGGCGGGCATGCCCGAATTCAGGATGGCGTCCACCATCGAGCCGCTGCTGAAAAACGTGCGGATTTCGGGGAACTGGCTCGCGATCTGTCTGCGGATGCGATCCATGTATTCGAAGCTGCCGATGGTGTGCGAGTCCTTCAGCGCAACCTGGATGATGGCGGTGTACGGCCCGGCGTTGGTGGTGTAGAGGGCTGAGAAGTCCGGGACCACGCCAATGTTCGAGACCACCATTTCCATGTCGGCGGGACGGACTTCACGGCGGATCAGATCCTCGACGCGCGCCACGTACTGGTCGGTGAGTTCGATGCGCGTGCCGGTGGGAACCTTGAGGCTGATGGTGAATTGACCGGCGTCGGTTCGCGGGAAGAACGCCAGGCCGACCAGCGGGTAAATCGCCAGACTGGCAACGAACACCAACGAGAGTGCTGCAACCGTCAGACCAGGCCGCTGAAGCGCGCGGCGCACCGAACGCTCGTAGAAATCGAGCAGGCGTCCGAAGGCGCGGTTGAACCAGGCGTTGAAACGCGCGCCCGCGGAGTCCGCCGCCTCGTGGTGAACGGTGTGCAGATACCGGGCGCAAAACAGAGGGATGACGGTCATGGCCACGAAATAGGAGGCAAACAGGGAAATCACCACGGCCAGTGCCAGAGCCGAAAAGAGGAACTTGCTGACGCCATAGAGGAACGTGACTGGAAAGAACACCACGATGGTGGTGAGCGTCGCCGAAAGCACCGCCAGGGTGACTTCCGATCCGCCTTCCTCGGCAGCCACGGCGGGCGAGGCGCCCATTTCCAGATGACGGTAGATGTTTTCGAGCGAGATCACGGAGTTGTCGATGATGCGCGAGAAAGCCAGCGCCAGCCCGCCCAGGATCATGGTATTGATGGTGCTCCCGCCGAGATAGAGCAGCACGAAGGTGGTCAGCGCCGAGAGCGGAATCGAGAGAAAAACGGCCACCGTCGCCCGCATGCTCCCCAGAAACAGCAGGATCATCATGCTGGTGAGCAGCAGGCCGATCGCGCCTTCGTGCAGCAGGGTCGCGATAGCCTCCTTGACGAAAGCCGATTGATCGAAAACCACTGTGGCTTTGAGCTGCTTCGGGATATCGAACAGCTTGGGGATCATGCCGCGGATGCCGTTGACCACATCGATGGTGTTGGTGTCGCCACCCTGCTTCATGATGGGCAGATAGGCCGAATGCTGGCCATCCACGCGCACGATGTTGTATTGAATCTGCGCGGCGTCCTTGGCCTCGCCCACGTCCCCGACCGACACCCAGCTCTGGCCCACCGTCTTGATCGGAATGCGGTTGAGGTCGTCCACCTGGTTCACCAGGCTGTTGGAGTAGACGTAGTAGTCATACGGCCCCATCTTCACGTCGCCGGCGGGCAAGATGAGGTTGTTGGCATTGACGGCGTTGACCACGTCCATCACGCTCAACTGGCGCGATAGCAACTTATACGGATCGACGTAGACCATCACCTGCCGGTACTTTCCACCGAAGGGAGGCGGGATCTCGGCGCCCGGGACCACCACGATCTGGTTGCGAATTGTGAACTGCCCGATGTCGTGGAGCTGCGTTTCGGTCAGTCCCTGGCCCTTGAGGGTGACCAGGCAGACCGGCAGACTGGAGGAATCGAACTTCAGCACCACCGGCGGCAGAGTGCCCGGCGGCAGCCGCTTCAGGTCCGCCATCGCCAGGTTCGAAAGTTCGGTGACGTCGGCGTCGGCGCTGGTGCCCGGCTGGAAGTAGGCCTTGATGATACTGACGCCCAGCATGGAGCGCGACTCGGTGTGGTCGATGCCGGACGCTAGTGTAAAGAAGCGCTCCAGCGGATCCGTGATATCGGTCTCGATATCTCCCGGCGGCATGCCGGAATAGAACGTGGCCACGACGACTTCGGGAATGTTGATGGCGGGGAACAGGTCGACGGGCATGCGCTTCACGGCGGTGATGCCAATCACCAGCAGCAGCAGGCAGACGACGATGATGAAGTACGGATTGCGGATGGAGAAGCGAGACATGGCGCCTACTCCTCTTTCTGCTGCTGGTACTCGACGACGGCCACCGTCTTCGGACGCACCACCTGTCCGGGTTTCAGCCCCGCGCGGTCGCCCACGACGACTTTGTCGCCCGCGCTCAAGCCGGACAGCACCTCGGCATCGCTGGCGGTCTCGAGACCCAGGGTCACTCTGCGGTCCTCGATCCGATCATCCTGGCCGACCAGGTAGACGGTAGCCTGGTCGCCCTCGTGGTTCACTGCCTGGAGCGGCACGGCAAGCGCGCGGTCCTTTCGGTCGAGCATCAGGGTGGCCTCGGCGTAGAGGCCGGGCATGAGCGTCCCGCCGGGGTTGGGGACGTCCACCTCGGTGTGCATGGTGCGGGTGGATTCCTTGACGTCCACGGAAAAGCGTGCCACTTTGCCGGTAATGTCCCGATTCAGGGCCGGCACGGTCACCTTGACCGGATCGCCAATACGGATATAGCGCACGTAGGACTCGGGCACGGGAATCACCAGGCGGAACAGGTTGTCCTGGGAGAGCCGCACCAGGGGCAAGGCCTGGGTGCTCGAGTTGGTGCCCGCCTGCATCAGGGTGCCGAGGTTGGCATAGCGCTCGGTCACCACGCCGGCGAAGGGAGCGGTGATCGTGGCGTAATCGAACAGCACCGCGTCGTGCAGGCGTTTTGCCTGCGCCTCCTCGAACAGGCTGCGCGCGGACTCGAGCGACGACTTCGATTCCTCGACCTGCGCTTCGGCAGCCAGGTCCTTGCCCTGGGCGTCGTCCACCTCCTGCTGCGCCACCAGGCCGGGCTGCGTCTTGGCCACCCCGTGCAATCTGTCGTACTGGAGATGCAGGACCGAGTGCTGCGCCTCTACACGGCCCAGCCCGTGTTCGGCGTGCCGGACCTGATCGGAGGCACTCTTCACCGCGGCGTCGTCCTGCGCCAACTGGAGCTGGAGTTCGGGGATCTCAAGCACCGCCATGACCTGTCCCGCCTTCACGTGGGATCCGTAGTCCACCTCCAGTTTCCGGACGTAGCCGGACTCCTTGGCATAGACGTCGATCTCCTGGAAGGGAACCAGCTCGGAGGAGACGGTGAGGCGCCGCTCCAGAGGCTTGGGCGCGGCCTCGGCAACCCCGACCGTTATGGCACTGGCGTCGCCATCCGCCGTGGTGCTGGCACGTGCTTTCGACAGGCCGCTACGCCACACCAAGCCTCCCGCCGCGGCAATCAGCATGGCCAGAGACCCGACGACCAGCCAGCCCCGTGAACTCATGCGGACCTCAGGGGGATCGCTAAGCAGTCGCGCAGCTTTTGAGACAACTCGTCCGCAGTAAATCGCGGCGAACGGCAGAACCCGATCAGCTCGCGCTCCTGCCGCTGAACGTCCGCGGCCATCTCCGGCAACTCGGCGGCGATGGAGAGTGGAATGACGTGAACGCCATGGCGATCGCCGTGGATCAGGTCCCCCGGCGAAATCTTCAAACCCCCGATCTCGACCGGCTCCCCGAATTCCACGATGTGGGCATAGGAGTGCGACACGGCGACGCTTCCGGCGAAAAGATGAAACCCCATCGCTTCGACCGGCTGCAGGTCGCGGACCGCCCCATTGGTAACGTGCCCCACGCAGCCGAACGCCTGCGCGATGGCGGCGTGCACTTCGCCCACCAGCGCACCGGTCCCCGGCGAATGGTCGGCATCCTGGATGACCATGACGCGAGGCGCTGGGATGGAAGCGAGATAGCTCCACCAGTCCATGCGGTCGTGGTAGCACCGTCCGCTGATGGGAGGCGTCGAAGACCGGAAACGGGCCGTCGCCGCATAGCCCAGCATGGGGCCCAGATTCGGAAACAGGCAACGGACCGAGCCCAGGACGAACCCCTCGTTCCTAAGCCGCACGCCGAAGCGCTCGACGGCATTCGAGGCAGTGCAGGTGTCGAGCGCGCGAATCTTTTCGAAATCGGAAGCGGCCAAGAGGGACATCGTTTCCAGCGTTCTGTTCGAAGTGTATGCTGAAGCGGCGTCCAGCCCCATACCTGGAAATGGGTATTTCCCACGGGATTGGCCGGTACGGGGGTAAGCTGAAGGTAGTTCCGCCAGTAGATGGGCAAAGTCAACCGCCGCGCGTCAGATCGGCTCGTCCCAAGCACCCGCCTGGTGCTGCTGGCCGGCTTTGGCGGACTGCTGGCCATCATGACTCTCTCCGGGGTGGATGCCCTGCGCATGCTGCGCGAGATCCGGCGCGAAGACGAGCGCATCCGCCGCCAATTCCTGTTTCGGAATCACGTGTTGAACGACATCCGCTCCCAGCTCTATCTCTCGGGAACCTATGTCCGGGACTATCTGCTCGATCCCGACGCCGCACGGGCCGAGGCGCACAGGGCCAGTCTCGAGCAGGTGCGCGGCGAGATGAGCTCGGCGCTCGATTCCTACGGGAAGCAGTTGACGGCGGCCGAAACGCCGCAGTTCGACGCTCTGAGGTCGGAGCTCTCGCGATACTGGGAGACGCTCGGCCCCGCTCTGAAGTGGAGTCCGGCGGAGCGCCGCGCCCGAGGCTATGCGTTTCTGCGCGACCAGGTGTTTCCCCGCCGCATGGCCATGCTCTCGACCGCCGGCAAGATTGCGGAAGTCAATGAAGAGCAGTTGAACGAGGGAAACGACCGCGTGGTCGGTCTGCTGTCGAAGTTTCAGACCCGGCTGGCCGCGGTGCTTGGGGCCGCGCTCGCGCTGGGACTGGGGATGGCGGCCTTTAGCGCCCGCAGGATTCTGACGCTCGAAGCCCGCGCCAGCGCGCAGTATCGGGAAGTCGCGCAGGCGAGACGGCAGTTGCAGAGTCTCTCCGCCCGGCTGGTGGAGACGCAGGAAACCGAGAGGCGTTCGCTTTCGCGCGAGCTGCACGACGAGGTCGGCCAGGCGCTTTCGGCCGTGCTGGTGGAACTGCGCAACCTGTCGGCACGCTCCGGAGAGCAGTCGCGGGAGCAGGTTGAAACGATCCGGGGACTGGTGGAGAACACGGTCGGCGTGGTGCGCAACATGGCCCTGCTTCTGCGCCCCTCCATGCTCGACGACCTCGGCCTGATTCCGGCGCTGCGCTGGCAGGCGCGCGAAGTCTCCAAGCGCACCTCGATGGAGGTGAGCGTGGTTACCGATCTTGCCACGGACGACTTGCCGGACGAGTACAAGACCTGCGTCTACCGCGTGGTCCAGGAAGCGCTGCACAATTGTTCGCGGCATTCGCACGCCGGCACGGTTCAGATCCGGGTCCGCGAGGAACCGGGGCGCCTGTCGCTCACGATTCAGGACGACGGGCAGGGGTTCGACGCGAAGCAGTCGAAGGGCCTCGGCCTGCTCGGGATGGAGGAACGCGTGACCGGCCTGGGGGGCAGGCTTGAGGTGCATTCCGAGCCCGGCAGCGGGACGATTCTGGCGGTGGAGTTGCCGTTCAATTCGAAGGAGAGACCAGGTGAAGCCGATTCGCATTCTGCTGGCGGATGATCACACCGTCATGCGCCGGGGCCTGCGGCTGCTGCTGGAGAACCAGGCGGGATTCACGGTAGTCGCCGAGGCCTCCGACGGCAGGCAGGCGGTGGAACAGGCGGAGGCCACGCGGCCCGACGTGGTGGTGCTCGACATCGCCATGCCGAATCTCAATGGGATCGAAGCGGCGCAACGGATCAGCGCCTCCTGCGCTCGAACGGCCATCGTCATCCTGAGCATGCATTCCGACGAAGGCTATGTATTGCGGGCGCTCAAGGCGGGCGCGAAAGGTTATCTGTTGAAGGACTCCGCGGAGGGCGATCTGATCGGTGCGATCCGGGCCGTAAGCGAGGGGAAGGCGTTTTTCAGCCCCGAGATCAGCAAAGTGCTGGTTGAGGATTACGTGCGCGAGATCCGCAGGCGGGGCGTCGAAGACAGCTACGAGCTGCTCACGCCGCGGGAGCGCGAGATCCTGCAACTGCTGGCCGAGGGCAAGTCGAACAAGGACATCGCGGCGTCGCTCAACCTCAGCCCTTACACGGTGGAGACGCACCGCAAGAACCTGCAGGACAAGCTCAATCTGCACAACCTTCCGGAGCTGATTCTGTATGCGCTGCGGAAAGGCGTGATCTCGTAAGGGGGGCGGCCCCACTCCCCTCCCCTACGCCGAGCGGCGCCTGGCGGAGGGCGCGGTGTTCCAGTAGGTCCACGCCAGCCTGACGGCGTGGGCGACCTCGTCCTCGCGCAGGGGCTTGCGCAGAACATCAAAGCCGCCACTGCGCACGAGCTCTTCGCGCAAATAGTCGTCCACCACTTTCGAGAGCAGCAGGATACAAGCGGGTTGGGGAGAGGCCGCCAGCGCTTCCACCACCCTCCGCCAGTCGTCGCCGCCCAGGTCGCGATCGCAGAGGACTACCGGCGCCTCCATGCGGTCCAGAGCGCTGCGGGCCTGGTCGCAGTTGTCCGCGAACGCCACGGTCCAGCGGTGCCGCGAACACACTCCGTGCAGAATTTGACGATCGCGCTCACCGGCGATGAGCCCGATGACGGCTAGCGGACTCGAGTCGCGGCTTTCCATGTGCGCGAACCGGCGGGCGGCTGTCGCCAGCCAGTCTAAGGCCTGCCTCATCCCAAGGCGAGTGTAGCTGGAGCCGCCACCGGCGAGAATACCGGATGGCCGGTACTCGCGGCCCAATCTCCGGGTAGGTTCGCCCGCTTACTGCCAGACCTGCAGAACGCCCTGCGCCAGTTTGTTCCACGGCGTGTAGTTGGTGTCGGTCGGCACGTAGGGAGCCGGAACTGGCCACGACCACCAGAAATTCCCCTGTATCACCGTGTTGTGCTGGCTCCAGACCTCATACATGGCCTCGTAGCAGTTGGCCTGCTCTTGCTGGTCGACGGTGCCCGCGTGGGAGTAATTGTACGGTTCGGTGTTCGTGCCGGAGACGCTCATGTAGCCGATCTCCGTGAAGATCACCGGCTTCGAGGGATGCGCGGCGGCGAAATTCGTCACATCGCTGACGATGTTCTCACCCCACCTGTTCGACGACCAGGCGGCGACAAGCTGCGCGAGCGTCGGGTCGGACTGGTTGGTGAGAGGGAAGTAGCCGTCCAGACCGATCACGTCCAACTGCGGATTGTCCCAGAAGGAAACAGACGTGAACTCGTCGGTGGCGTTGGTGGCGTTGGCGGCATAGACCAGCTTCCCGGTGTACCCGGTGCTACGGATCGCCGCGATGACGTTGTTCCACGCCGTCTGATTCGCGGCCCCGGTCATGGTGAGGTATTCGGTTCCGAAGCAGAGCATTTCGACGCCCTGGTTGTGGGCGAGTTGGGCGTAGTGGGTGATAAACGTGGTGAAGCTGGCGAACCAGGCATTCACGTCGGTGGGATGGATCGCGCCGCGCCAGGTCCCGTCCGAGACGTCCACGTGTGGCTTCAGCATTACCTTGACGCCCTTGGCGTGGAACTCCGTGATGGCCGCGGTCAGGTCGGGGTCGCTGAGGGTCTCGCTGTTGGGCGCGATCGTAGTTGAAGTCGCGGTGGGCATGACCTGCGTCGTCAAGAGGCCCGCCCAAGTAGCGCCAGTAGAGGCCAGCGCGTCCTCGGAGGTCTTCGCCGTTCCGCCGAGGTATTCACCGGCCTGGAAAGAGATCAGCGTGATGCCCTTATAAGAGAAGCCCGAGAAACGCTGGCTGGTCACCGTCACCGTAGCCGTTCCCGATTTCGTCGAGTCGGCCGCCGAAGTGGCGGTGATGGTGACGGGGCCTGCTGCGTTCGGGGCCGTGAACACGCCCGCCGCGGTAATCGCGCCGGGGGAGGCCGACCAGTTCACCACAGTGCTGAAATTGCCGGTCCCTTGCACTGTCGCCGTGCATTGTTCGTTCCCTCCTTGGGCGAGAGTGGGATTGGGACACGCGACGGTGACCGAGGTGATCGTGGGAACCGGAGTTGGCGTCGGCGTCGGCGCCGGAGGCGGACCGAAATAGCCGTTGATGTCGAGGATCACGTGCGTGGGGTTGGTGACGTAGATGTCGATGGATCCGTTTGTACCCGCCGGAAGGATCGCCGCGTTGGCCACCACCGCCCCGTCCAAGGCGTTCAACGTAGAAACGAACGGCTGCGGCAAGCCCGTGGGCCACGCCGACAGATACGACAGCGCGCCGTCGGGCACGACGGTCACGTTGAGCGAATACGCCGATGCCGCCGAGGGCACGGAGCAGCCGCTGGCCGGGACCGCGAACGAGCGCGTGCTTCCCGCGCCCATCTCCGGTCCGCCGAAGGGGCCCGTGGGATTCCGCGTGTCCGCCACGCGGCACGGCGCCACGGGATAGAACGCCAGTTCGCCTGTGCCGCCGGGTTGGCCGAAGTAGCCGTTGGTGTCCAGGATGACGTCGGTCAGGTCGGTAACAAATACGGAAATCGATCCGTTGGTGCCGGCCGGGACGAGCGCGGCGTTCGCGACGATCTTGCCGGTCCAGGAATTCAGAGTGGAGACCAGCGGTTGGGCAGACCCAGTCGGCCAGGTGCTCAGATAGCCGAGATAATTCGCACGGGGAACCACGGTCACGTTGAGCGAGTGGGCGGTTGCGGCAGCCGGAATCCCGCAGGGAGCCGAAGGGATGGGGAAATCGCGGCTTTGACCGCCGGGCATGGTAGGCCCTCCAAACGGCCCGGCCGGGTTTCGTGTGTCGGCGATGCGGCACGGCGTGACGGGGTAGAACGAATTCCCAGCGCCGGTCGAATCAAAATAGCCGTTGATGTCGAGGATCACGTCAGTTGGGTCGCTGACGAATACGCTCACCGCTCCGCCCGTGCCGGCCGGAACGAGGGCCGCGTTGGCCACCACATTGCCGGCGAACGAATTCAGCGTGGAGACGAGCGGCTGCGCCTGGCCGGTGGGCCACAAGGTGAGGTAGCCGAGCCGCCCCTTGGGAATCACCGTAACGTTGAGCGAATAGGCCTGGGCGGTGGCCGGAATGCCGCACGCGCTCTGCGGAATCGCGAACGAGCGCGTCGCGCCGGCCCCGGGCGTGGGACCGCCGAAGGGTCCGTCAGGATTGCGCGTATCCGCAATGCGACAGGGGATGACCGGGACGAATCGCGAGCCGGCCGCCGCGGCGGTTCCGGCCGACAGCAGGATCGGAAGAATCAGAGCGCAGCAGCGATTCACGGCTTCACCCCCGTGTGAGTCAGGCACCAGCTTACGGTAGCGACTTCGTCGCCCACCGCGATGCCATGCGACCCGCCCACCTCGCGGCCGGCCGAGCATTCGGCTTTGACCGGACAGCCTTTTTCGCAGCCCACGAGCTTCGTCACGCGCAGGCGGTAATGCGTCTTGTCGATCGATTCGACCGTGCCGCAGTAGCCGTCGCCGCCCCAGGGCCGGACGCAGACCGTGTCGCCGACCGAGCTGCCCGTGGAACGCGCGCCGGCCTCAACCAGCATGGCGGCAACGTCATTGTGCCCCGTGCGCTCGGCGGCCTTGAGGGCCGATCCCCACGCGCGCGAGACGGCGTTCAGATCGGCGCCGGATTGAACCAGCATCCGGGCGGCGTCGAGAGAGCCCGCCGCGGCCGCTGCGATGAGCGGCGTTTGGCCGTCGTGGGCGGGGGCGTTCACGTCCGCTCCCTTGGCGATCAAGGCCCGCGCGGCGGCCACCTGCCCCGCGGCTACCGCGTCCATCAGAGGAGTACGGCCTTCCTTATCGCGAGCGTTGGGATCGGCCCCCTGTTTCAGCCGCGATTGCAGCAGCGCGACGTCGCCGCTTCGCGCGGCTGAGTGCAGATCGTCCTGGGCAAACGCCGCAGGTGCGCATGCCAGCGCCAGCAGCGCAACGGTTGCTCGTCGAAAGACAGTCATGATGTGCTCGATTCTACCACTCTGTTATGATCGCGGACTGGAGAACCTCATGCTTCGTAACCTCGCCCTTCTGCTTCTATCCGCCGCATGGATCAACGCCGCGGCGGCCGATCAGCCTACGCCCATGCTGAGCGACCCGGTCGATGTCAGCGGCGACTTTCACGACTTCGCCAACACCTACTTCCTGGCCGACAGCCTCTCGGGCTTCGACCCCGCCGCCGGAACGGGCACGCTCAACTGGCAGCGCAACCACCTCTACCCGCGCATCGCCTTCAACACTATGCAGGGCGTGCTCGAACCGTTCCGCGGCGTGACGTTCCCCGAGGTGGAATACGCCATCAACCCCGCGCTGCCGTTTTCGATTCAGTTCGTGACACCGCGCACGGTGCGCATCCGCGTGCGGACGGGCCCCGAGGGCAAGCCCGCGGCCGAGGAGCTGATGCTGGTGGGCGAGCCGCCCACGGACCATTCCTGGCAGATGACGAAGATCGAGGGCGGCTACCGCTACGCAAGCTCCGCCGGCTCGGTGACCATCTACGAGAAGCCGTGGCACATCGAGTTCCGCGACGCCAACGGCCGCCTGCTCACGCGCACCAACCACGCCTCGGACAACAGGCGGACGCAGGTGCCGGTGCTGCCCTTCTCTTTCATCCGGCGGCCCTCGGACTACTCGCGCAGCCTGGCGGCGGTGTTCTCGCTTTCGGCGGACGAGAAGCTGTTCGGCTGCGGCGAGTCGTTTACCGAGCTGAACAAGCGCGGGCAGAAGATCGTGCTCTACACCAATGACGCACAGGGTCCCGAGAGCACGCGCATGTACAAGCCCATCCCGTTCTTCCTGAGCGATCGCGGCTATGGCATGTTCGTGCACACTTCCGCGCCCGCCACCTTCGACTTCGGCGCGACTTACCAGGGCGCCACCTCGCTGGAGTTGGGAGACGACGAGATGGACCTGTTTGTCTTCCTCGGCCAGCCGAAAGAAATCCTCGACGAGTACACCAACCTCACCGGAAAGGCCGCCATGCCGCCGCTGTGGAGCTTCGGGCTGTGGATGAGCCGCATCACCTATTTCTCGGAAGACGAAGTCCGCGGCGTAGCGGCAAAGCTGCGCGCGGAGCGCCTGCCGGCCGACGTCATCCACATCGACACGGGCTGGTTCGAGCACGACTGGCGCTGCGATTACCAGTTCTCGCCAACGCGTTTCAAAGACCCGGCCAAGATGATCGCGGACCTGAAACAGCAGGGCCTGCACATCTCTCTCTGGCAACTGCCCTACTTCGTTCCTAAGAACCGGCTGTTTCCGGAGATCGTCGAAAAGGGACTCTACGTCAAGGACGGCAAGGGCAACCTGCCGTTCGAGGACGCGGTGCTCGACTTCTCGAATCCCGCAACCGTGAGGTGGTATCAGAAGAACCTCACCAGCCTGCTCGAAATGGGCGTCGGCGCGATCAAGGTCGATTTCGGAGAATCGGCCCCGCTCAACGGCGTGTACGCCAGCGGGCGCACGGGATACTACGAGCACAACCTGTATCCGCTGCGTTACAACAAGGCCGTGGCGGGCATCACCCGCGAGATCAGCGGCGAGAACATCATTTGGGCGCGCAGCGCGTGGGCCGGCAGCCAGCGCTATCCGCTGCACTGGGGCGGAGACGCCGCCACCACGGATATCGGCATGTCTGCCACGCTGCGCGGCGGCCTGTCGCTGGGCGTGAGCGGGTTCAGTTTCTGGAGCCACGATATCGGCGGCTTCGCGGGCCCGAGCCCCGAAGAACTGTACCGGCGCTGGCTGCCTTTCGGGATGCTGACCTCGCACAGCCGCTGTCACGGCGCGCCTCCCAAGGAGCCCTGGCTTATCAGCGCCGCGTTCACGGAGGATTTCCGGCGCGCCGACGAGTTGAAGTATCGTCTGATGCCCTACGTCTACGCGCAGGCCAAGGATTCGAGCGAGCGCGGCCTGCCCATGTTGCGCGCGCTGTTCATCGAGTTCCCGGAGGATGCCGGCTCGTGGACCGTCGAAGACGAGTACCTGTTCGGCTCCCAGATTCTGGTGGCGCCGCTGTTCGAATCGGGCGCTACCGGCCGCGACGTCTATCTGCCGCCGGGCCAGTGGATCGACTATCAGACCGGCCGGCCCTACACCGCCGGCTGGCACCGCATCGAGGCCGGCAAGATTCCCGTGGTCATGCTGGTGCGCGAAGGCGCGGTGATCCCGCATATCGCGCTGGCGCAATCGACCATGCAGATGGATTGGTCGAAGCTCGACCTGGTGGTCTTCGCTTCGGCGGCGGAGAAGGCCGAGGGCCTCGTGTGCCTGCCCTCGGACCGCGTGCTGCGGAGGGTGTCGCTTGCGAAGAAGGGCGGCACATTCGCGGCAACCGAGGACACGCTCGCCGGCAAGGCAGCCACGACGGTGAAGCTCTACGGCGCGGCGGGGATCCCGGGCCTGGCGGACTCAAAATGAATCGCAATGGCCTGGGTCTGCTGTTCGCGCTGAGCGTGGCACCGCTCGCCGCCGCGACGGTTCACACCTGGGAAAAGCAGGAACTCGTTTTCACCGCCGAACGCTCGTCCTCAAACCCCTACAGCGACGTCGTGGTGTGGGTGGATCTCAGCGGGCCCGGCTTCGCCAAGCGCGTCTATGGCTTCTGGGACGGGGGGCAGACATTTCGTGTGCGCTTGGTGGCGACCAGTCCCGGCACATGGACGTGGCGGAGCGGGTCCGAGCCAGAAGACAGCGGCCTGGCGGGCAAGACAGGATCCTTCGTGGCGGTGGAGTGGAGCGAAGAAGAGAAACAGGAGAATCCCTTACGCCGCGGCTTTCTGCGCGCCACGGCCAACCACCACGCGCTCGAACAGGCGGACGGAACACCATTCTTCGTCATCGGCGACACGTGGTATTCGCTCGGCACCAACCGCTTCCGCTGGTACGACGACAACCAGGAGCGGCCCATTGGTTCCACGGCGGGCTTCAAGGATTACGTGCGCTACCGCAAGGCGCAGGGCTTCAACTGGGTCAGCATGATCGCCGCCTTCCCTAACTGGAACAACGACGGGCGCCCGTGGCACATCGTGATGGACGATCCCGAAAAGACCACGGTCCGCTCCGCGTGGCTCGAGTTCGGAACGGGACCTGACGCCCGGTCAGGCAGCGCCAAGGACATGACCAACGAAGGCGGCCGCCCCTTTGTGTTCCCCGGCAAGGTGCCTGGCTACGAAAGCGTCTTTCCCGATGTCGACAAGATCAATCCGGAGTACTTCCGCTCCATCGACCGCAAGATCGACTACCTGAACGAGCAGGGCTTCGTGGTGTTCATCGAGGTGGCGCGGCGCGATGCCAGCGAGTGCTGGAAGAAATACTATCGGTGGCCCGATTCGTACGCGCGGTTCATCCAGTATGTGTGGTCCCGTTACCAGGCAAATAACACCGTTCTTAGCCCGATTCATCTGGATATCATTCAGGAGAGCATCACCATCCCGGATTTCCTACAGGCAATCGGCCTGGTGTTGAGTAAGTACGGTCTTCCGCCCTTCGGCACGCTGCTATCCGCCAACGCCAATCCATCCACGCTGGTTAACTGGGGCGAGGATTCCTGGGTAACCTTGCACCAGACGGGTAACAAGCGCGAGCACGAATATTACTGGTACATGACCGAGATATTCCGCGCGCGGCAGGCTCGGCCGGCGTTGAATGGCGAGCCATACTACTCGGGCTATTTCGACGCCCGCGGCCTCGGCGGCGGATATAAGTACGGTGCGACTGGCGGCACAACGCTGGATGATCGATACGTTCGTTCGGCAATGTACGGAAGTTTCCTGTCGGGCGGCCTGGCCGGCCACGTCTATGGGGCTGAGGGGATCTGGGGCGCGGATATCGAGCCAGCGGCGCCCGTCAAGATGTGGGACGCGTTTCAGTGGAGCTCCGCCGCACAGATGAAATACCTGCGCACATTCGCGCTTTCGATCGGAAATGGGTACCAGGACTTAGTCCCGGATGAGGACCTGGCGGTTCCTAACAAGACGCCCATCGTGAAAGGCTACGAGGGCTGGGCGTACGCGGCCCGGACGCCGGACAAGCGCGCCTTCTTGGCGTATTTCGAGAAAGGCTGCCCGCGCAGCCTGATCCGCGGCGCGCGACTCGCGACGGTCTATCGCGCGCAGTGGTTCGATCCGCGCGAAGGAACCTGGATCGACGCGGGTGGCGGCGCCCTCCAGTCGAATAACATCGGCGAGATACAATTGCCCGAATTTCCCGGGGATGCGGACTGGGGGCTGAAGCTCACTTACTCCGCGCCGTAGCGGCCGCGATCTGCCCCTGCCTCGCGTAGTCGATCGCCTCGGCTAGGATGCGGGCGGATTCCTGCGGAGCGTGGAACCCCATGGAGTTCTCGGCGTTCACAAAATCCACCCGCCATTGCGCCCGGCGCTGGAGTTTGAGCGCGGCATCAAGCGAGGCGTCCGAGGCCCCGGCGGCGCGCGCCTCCTTGACCTGATCGAGGAGCGCGATGAGCGCGTCCTCCGCGCGTGAAAGCAGGGCTGCGTGGCGGTCCTGTATGTTCTCGATCCGGGCCTTCATTTCTTCGGCCGGAACCGGGTGGCAGATCAAACAAGCGCGGTCGAGGTTCTCGAGCGGACTGCGCACGTGGTGGTCGCTCACCTTCATCGCCCCCTGGCGCAGAAACGGCATGTGGCAATCGGCGCAGGAGACCCCGGCACGCGCGTGGACTCCCTGGCTGTAAGTCTCAAACTCGGGATGCTGCGCCTTGAGCACCGCGGCGCCGGTCTCGCCGTGCTTCCAATCGCTGAAGCCGATCTCGTCGTAGTAGGCCTCGATCTGCTCCACCTTGAGCCCTTTGGCCCAGGGGTAAGTCACGATCTTGTGCTCGCCCGAGAAGTAATACTCCACGTGGCACTGCGCGCAGACGTAGGTGCGCATTTCCTGACGCGAGGCCATGGTGTTGGGATCGTAGTTCTCGACGCCCTGGCTCTTTTTGAGGGCCTTGATTCCGCGGAGAAAGCCGGGGCGCGTCACGCGCAGTTGCATGGTGGCGGGGTCGTGGCACTCCAGGCATCCGATGGGATGACTCACCAGCTTGCGCGCTTCGTGAAACGGCATGGAGGATACGATCTCAAAGCCTTTCATCACGTCGCCGCCCCCCGCCTTACGGTAGGCCGGCAGGATCGAGCTGTGGCATTGCAGACAGCTACCGGGCTGCGGGCGTTCGCGCGTACGCCGCGTGTTGTCCTGGTCGATGAGCGACCAGGCATGCCCGCGGGCTTTGTTGTATTCCAGCTCAAAGGCGTAGCCGGCGAAGATGCGCTTGAGCCGCGGGTCGCGCTCCAGATGGGAGAACGGAACGCTGCCGCCGTATTTGGTGGCGTGCATTTCGCTATTGCGCTGGAAGCTGTCGAACTCGCGCGGGAAGTCGCGGCCCCAGACGCCGGGATCGAGCGTGTTCTCGTTGAGCGCGACGACCCGGACGCCGGTCTCGCGCGCCTCCTGTTTCCGCTCCCGGATGTTCACCAGCAGCATCGTGACCACGAAGGTGGCGGCCGCGACGGCGCCGCTCAGCAACGCATAAGTCCAGCGCGAAGGCTTCATCGTTCTCTCCTGGGGCCGTGGCCCGCTCCGGCGTGACAGGCGACGCAGCGAAGACCGGCCATCTCGGCCGCCATCTCCCGGTGACAACGCACGCAGTTGGCTTCAAGCACGTCCGAGTTGAACGGGTGGATGCGGATGGTGTCGGGATAATCCTGCAAGGTGAAATGGAGCGAATGGTTCCAGCCGTTGCGCGCCTTGACGAAGTATTTCGGAACCAGCGCGTGGGGCGTATGGCAGTCGTTACAGACCGCGGAGGCGTGGTGCGGGCCGCGCTGCCACGAATCGAGCTGCTCCCGCATGACGTGGCAATTGGCGCAAGCCTCCGGCCGATTGCTGAAATACGAGTAGCCCTTGGCGTATACGAAGGTGAAGGTGCCCAGGCCCAGCAGCGCGCCGACAAACGCGGAGAGGACGTAGCGCCAGACGCTCGGCATCCCGACTATTGTAGACGGAGTTTCAGGTCCGGATCAGGCGGCTTTTTGGACCTTGCCGTTGCGCAGGCAGGAGGTGCAGACGCGAATGCGCTTGGCCGCGCCATTGATTAGGGCGCGCACGGGCTGCAGGTTCACGTCCCAGCGCCGCTGGGTCACATTGTGCGCGTGGCTGACGCGGTGGCCGAACCGGGGCCCTTTTCCACAAACATCGCATACTCTGGCCATCGACAGAAATCTCCTCACGTAACGCTAGGAAACTATATCCTAACAACTTGCGGCCGTCCGACGCAAATCCGCCTACGGCGCGAAGTAGCCGTTGATGTCGAGTATCACGTGCGTCCGGTTGCTCACGAACACGCTCACCGAGCCGTCCGCGGCCGACGCCGGAACGATGGCCGCGTTGGCCACCACCGCCCCATCCATCGAGTTCAGCGTCGAAACCAGCGGCTGCGCCACCCCCGTCGGCCACACCGTCAGGTACCCCAGGTTCCCGGCAGGCACTACCGTTATGTTCAGCGCATAAGCCGCCGCCGTATTGGGAATGTTGCAGCTCGAGTTCGGGATCGCGAACGAGCGCGTCTCCCCCTCCTCCAGAATCGGACCCCCCAAGGGGCCGTTCGCGTTCCGCGTGTCCGCAATCCGGCAGGGAGTCACCGGGTAGAAGGACAGCGCGCCCGCCCCGCCCGCAAGGGCGAAGTACCCGTTGATGTCCAGCACCGCGTCCGTGTCGTTCGAAGCGAACACCGATACCGCGTCGTTGGTCCCGGCGGGAACGATCGCGGCGTTCGCCACGATCTTGCCGGTCCAGGAATTCAGCGTCGAGACCAGCGGGCGTTGCGCTCCCGTCGGCCAGGCCGTCAGGTATCCCAACATCCCGTCGGGCACTACCGTCGCGTTCAGCGAGTAGGCGCCAGCACCGCTGGGAATCGCACAAGGGCTGGCTGGGATCGCGAAGTCCCGGCTCCCGCCCTCCGCGAGCGACGGCCCGCCGAAAGCGCCGTCGGCCGACCGCGTATCGGCCACGCGGCAGGGCGTAGCGGCATAGAAGGCCAGCGTGGTGGCGCTGGGCGTATCGAAGTAGCCGTTGATATCCACGATGACGTCGGTCGGGTCGGTGACGAAGACACTCACCGCTCCGCCTGCGCCGGCCGGTACCAGGGCCGCGTTCGCCAGCACCTCGCCATGCGTGGAATTCAAGGTTGAAACATAAGGCTGCGGCTGCCCGGCCGGCCACAGGGTCAGGTAAGACAGCGGGCCCGGCGGAACCACGGTCACATTCAGCGAGTAGGCCTGGGCCGAGTTGGGAATGCCGCACGCGCTCTGAGGCACCGCGAAGGACCGCGTGGAGCCGGCCGCCAGCGCCGGACCGCCGAACGGCCCGTTGGCATTACGCGTGTCCGCGACGCGGCACGGCGGCACGGGGATGAACTGGAGGGACGGAGTCCCCTGAGTCACAGGAACGGAGAACTGCTCCGAGGTCTGCGGAGCGGCGAAGGTGATGTGGGCGGTTCTGCTGGGGCCGGCATTCGCCTGGGCGCTGTAGCTGATCGAGCTCGAGCCCGTGACCACGGAGCCCTGTCCGCCGGGCATTGCAACGCCAAGCCAGGACGCGTCGGAGGATAACCAGTAAAGGGAATCAAACCCGGGCCAAATAGCGGATCACCGCCGCGATTTCGAGGATGGTCTCCTCGTCGGCCAGCAGCACTCGGTGCGGGAACCAGAAAGCGTCGCGGATGCAGGCTTCCGAGACCGGGCAGGGCTCCACGCGGCAGCCGCCCCCCTGGTACATCGGGTTTCCATAAAGCGGGTGCGGATAGAACGGCGTGGAGGGAATGCCCGCCGCGGTCAAAGCGGAGTGGAAGTCGTCGCGGCTCATCCCGAACTTGGCCGCGTCGACGCGGCCCAGCATCAGGTATTCGGAGCGCGCCGTGGCCTGCGCCGGCTGGTCCTGAAACCGCAGACCGGCAACCTGGGCCAGCTCGGAGCGCAGCAGACGCGCATTTTCCGAACGCGTGGCGATCTGCCCGGGCAGCCGCTCCAGTTGCGCGGTCAGCACCGCCGCCTCGAACGCCGCCATGCGGAAATTCGTCCCCAGCGTGTAGTGGAAAAACCAGCCCTCACCCTCGCGCCGCCCCTGGTTGACGAAGGCCCGCGCGCCTGCGGCAAACCCCGGGTCGTTGGTGGTCAGAATCCCGCCTTCGCCCGACGTCATTACTTTCGAATTCTGAAAGCTGAACGAGCCGGCCAGACCGAAGCTCCCCGCGCGTTTCCCGTTCCATTCCGAGCCGTGTGCGTGCGCGGCATCCTCAAGCAGGATCAGCCCTCGCTCCGCGGCCAGGCGCGTGAAGCGGTCCATGTCCGCCATCATGCCGCCGAAGTGGACCACCATAATCGCCTTGGTCCGCGGCGTGATGGCCGCGGCCGCCCGCTCGGGATCCATATTGAAGGTGAACGGCTCGATATCTACGAACACGGGCAGAGCGCCCGCGCGTGAGACCGCCGTCGCGCTCGATATGAACGAGATGGCCGGCACGATGACCTCGTCGCCCGGCCCGATTCCGCACACCGCCAGCGCGGTCTCGAGCGTCACCGTCCCGTTGAAGGCGCTGATGCCATCCGAGCACTGCTGGAACGCTGCGAAGGAATGCTCAAACCGGCTGACAACCTCGTTGAACCCGCCCCACCGGCCGCTCTCGATCACCCCGCGCAGCAGTTCGAGCTCGCGCTCGCCATGAACCGGCCAGGACGGAATGCGCATAGATCACCAGTGTACCCGGTCGAGCCGCGACCGCGAGGAGCGGACCGTGCGACTCAAGGCCCGTACCGAAGAGCTTGCCTTACCTCCTCATCCTTCCACAACCAACGGGTGCTTCCATGCCGTGCCCAGCGCTTTCGATCGGGTCCGTCGCTTTCCAACTGGTTTAGCTCGCGGCTGGCGTACGATTCTTCCACAACGGCGTGCACGTGGTTGGACCGGACGTGCGCAGCCAGCAGGTTCCAGCCGCGGCGCGCGCAATGCCTCTGGATGGCCACCAGTACCACTGCCCGTCCCGCTTCGTCGAGCACATAGGGATCCGGGAGCATTTCCCGAATCCACCGATCCCGATTCGTCGCCGTGCAGGCGCACGCCGTAGCAGGCGAACGTAACAAAATACCTCAAACACTGCTCTTGCGGTCGCGGCTCGGCCGGGCCCGGGCATTCCCACGAATCGATCACTTTCGTGTCGCGCACCTGACGGCGGCGGGTGCGCCATCCGGCCCGGGCAAACGATGTATCATTGAGTGTTGTCGCGCCGGAGGTGATCCATGAAGGGCATTGTACTGGCCGGTGGAACGGGCACGCGTCTGCTTCCGCTGACGAAGATCACGAACAAGCATCTGCTGCCGATCTACGACCGGCCCATGGTCTACTACCCCATCCAGACGCTTGTGAATGCCGGTGTTCGAGACATCATGATCGTGACCGGCGGAAGAAATGCCGGGGATTTTCTCCGTCTGCTCGGCAATGGCAAACAATTTGGTCTGGCGCATTTGAATTACGCCTACCAGGAGGGTGAGGGCGGCATCGCCGAGGCCCTGGCGCTTGCCGAGCATTTCGCGGATGGCGACCGGATCTGCGTAATCCTGGGCGACAACATCGTCGAAGCCTCGATCCGCGATGCCGTGCAGGCATTCGAGAAGCAGGCGGCGGGCGCGCGTATTCTGCTGAAGCAGGTGCCGGACGCGGGACGCTTCGGCGTGGCCGAGTTGCGCAACGACCGCGTGGTTGGGATCGAAGAGAAACCGCAGCAGCCGAAATCGGACTATGCCGTTACCGGCATCTACATGTACGACCAGTCGGTGTTCGACAAGGTCCGCGTGCTGGTTCCATCGGACCGAGGCGAGCTGGAAATCACCGACGTCAACAACGCCTATATCCGGGAAGATTCGTTGGAATTCTCTTTTCTCGAAGGCTGGTGGACGGACGCCGGCACGTTTGAATCGCTGCTGCGGGCCGGCAACCTGGTAGCGCAGATGCGCCGCCGGGCCGAGTCCCCGGCTCTGGCCGCCGAGGTTGGCCAGCGATGACGGCCGCCTTCGCCGGAGCCGGCAGTGGGCTCGAGTTGGTGCTGCCCGCGTGCGAAAAGGGAATCGGCTCCGTCATACTGGCGCCGGACTCGCGCCACTTGATTGCCGGAGTGCGCCTCCTGCCGCACCAATTGTGGCCGGACGACCGCGGCTATTTCCTCGAAATCCTGCGCATGGGCCAGGGACTTGTGGCGGAGTTCGCCGCCGCCGAAACGCAGGTCTCAGCCGCGTTCGGCTATCCCGGCGCCGTCAAGGCGTTCCATTATCACCTGCGGCAGACTGACGTGTGGACCCCGGCACAGGGCTTGTTCCAGGTGGCACTGGCGGACCTGCGGCGCGGTTCCTCCACCTTCGGCGCGCGGAACACGCTGTATGTGGGCGCGCTGCGGCCCTGGCAGATTCTCATTCCTCCCGGGGTGGCCCACGGGTACAAGATCATCGGCCTCACGCCCGCCATGCTGGTGTACGCCACCAATCGCCTCTACGATCCGGCCGACGAGGGCCGCCTGGCGTTCGATCACGCCTCGATCAACTACGACTGGGAGACCCAGCACAAGTGAGCATCATTAGGATTAAATTCGGGACAGTATACTCATTCACCGATTTGGGTGTTGCCACCCACTCAGCTCCGATTCTTGGTGAGGAATGTGCCTTGGAGCTTAGCGGAGGGGCGATGAAGCCGACCGTGACCGGCGGTACCGGGCTTGTTGGACCCGCTTTGGGTGTTATGACCCACTTAGCTCCGAAATTGGTGAATGAGTATACTGTCCCGAATTTAATCTTCTTCGCTTCTGCGGAGGGCCGATGAAACTGCTCGTCACCGGAGGCGCCGGCTTCATCGGATCGGCGTTCGTCCGCCTGATGCTCTCCGGGGACCAACCGATCTCCCTGGTGAATCTCGACAAGCTCAGCTATGCCGGGAACCTGGAGAATCTCGATTCCGTGGCCGCCGACCCCCGATACCGCTTCGTGCGCGGCGACATCTGCGATGCCGCCCTGGTCAACTCGCTTCTTGACGAGTTTCCCGCCGACGCCATCGTCCATTTCGCCGCCGAATCGCACGTCGACCGCAGCATTCTCGCGCCGCAGCCGGTCTTCGAGACCAACCTGCGAGGCACCTTCACTCTGCTCGAAGCCGCGCGCGCCCACCACACGGCACGCTTTCTGCACGTCTCCACCGACGAGGTCTATGGCAGCCTGGCCGAGCCGCTGGTGGCCGACGAAGGCTTTCCCCTGCAGCCCAGCAGCCCCTATTCGGCATCCAAAGCCGGCTCGGACCTGCTGGCTCTGTCCTACTTCACCACCTACCGGCTGCCGGTGCTCGTGTCCCGGGCGTCGAACAATTACGGTCCTTGCCAGTTCCCCGAGAAGCTCATCCCGCTGATGATCCTGAACGCGCTCGACGGCCGCAAGCTGCCGGTCTATGGCGACGGCATGCAGGTCCGCGACTGGCTGTTCGTCGAGGATCATTGCCGGGCCCTGGCCGCGCTCGTCGAGCACGGCCGCGAAGGCGAGATCTACAACATCGGCGGCAACCGGTCGCTGCCCAATCTCGAAGTTGTGAAGAAGATCCTGCGCGCCGCGGGGAAGGACGACAGTCTCATCGAATCCGTCCGCGACCGGCCGGGCCACGACCGCCGTTACGCCCTGGCCAGCGACAAGATCCTGCGCGAAACCGGCTGGCAGCCGCAGGTGAGCTTCGAAGAGGGCTTGAGTTACACCATCGCCTGGTACCGCGAGCAGACGGGCTGGGTAGAGCGCGTCCGCTCCGGTGAGTACCAAAGCTACTACGACCGCAACTATCGCGACCGCGAGTTGGAACTGGACCGGCTCGGGAAGAGCTAGCCGGCCATGAAGGTGGTGCTCGATGCGACGCCGCTCACGCTCGCGAGCGGCGGCCTACGCCGCTATACCGCCGAGTTGAGCGCGGCGCTGGCCGCCGAGTTCCCCGACGACGAATTCCTGCTGGCCTCGGACTGCGCGTTCCCTATGCCGCCGCGCGCGGCTCCCAATCTGACCGCCGCGCCCGGCCCGCCGAACGCCCTCGGGCGCAGGTGGTGGAGTTGGGGTCTCAATCGCATGCTCGTCGGCCAGCGCGTCGACATCTTCCACGGCACCAATTTTGAGGTGCCTTACCGGTCCGTGCGGCCGAGCGTGCTGACGCTGCACGACCTCTCGCCGTGGAAGGGATATCCGTGCTCGCGGCGCGTCCGCTTCCGGACGCCGCCGCTCCTACGCTGGGGGATCGCGACCATGGTGATCACGCCGACCGAGGCGGTGCGGCGCGAGGCCATCGCCCGTTTCCGCCTCTCGCCCGATCGGGTCGAGGCCGTTCCCGAGGCCGCCTCGCCGGCTCTACAGCGCGTGGAAAGCTGCCCCGCCGCGCCGTATTTCCTTTACGTCGGAGCGGCCGGGCCGCGTAAGAACGTCGAGACCATCCTCGGCGCCTGGCAGCAGGTGCGGAAGCAACACTCTGTGGACCTGGTGCTGGTGGGCGATTTTCCGGCGCACGGAGAGGCGCGCGTTCTGGCGAACGTGGACGACGCCCGCCTCGCGGAGCTGTATTCGGGGGCTCTCGCGTTGCTCTACCCGTCGCTCTACGAGGGCTTTGGACTGCCGGCGCTCGAGGCGATGCAGTGCGGCGCGGCGGTTTTCACATCGCAGGATCCGGCCCTGGCCGAGGTGTGCGGCGATGCCGCCTTGCGGATCGACGCGCGCGACGGCGCGGGCTGGGTCGAGGCGTTAACGTCGGCCTGTGAGCGGCCGGACTGGCTGCGGGAACTGCGCGCCCGCTCGCTCGTCCGCGCGCGCGACTTCTCCTGGCAAGCCACCGCTCGCCGCACGCGCGAAGTCTACCAGGAAGCGAGGCGCCGCTTTGCCGCCTGACCGTTCCGCGCTCGTCCTCAGTCCCGAGACGCCCTATCCGCTAGCCGGAGGAGGCGCACTGCGCACGGCCTCCATTCTGGAATATCTCGGGCCGCGCTATGCGCTCGACGTGGTGGTGTTTCGCGAGTGGGGCGCGCCGGACCCGCGCCCGGCCTTTCCATCGGGATTGGCGCGCGCGGTGCACGTGATCGAACTGCCGCGCCACTCCAAGGCACCCGTGGCGCGCGCGGCCCGCAACCTGCGGCGCCTGGCGCTGGGGCATCCTCCGCTCAACGACCGGTTTCACGGATTCGCCGCCGACGTCGCGCGCTGTCTCGGCGGCGCCCGGTACGACATCGCGTTGATCGAGCACTTCTGGTGCGCGCCCTATGTCGAGCAGGTGGCGCCGCACGCCGCCCGCGTGATTCTGGACTTGCATAACGTCGAATCCGCGCTCTACCGGAGCCTGGCGGATTCGGCTCCGTGGCCGCAGTCGGCGGCGCTTGGCCGGTTCGCGCAGGCGGTGCGCCGCATGGAAGGCCGTTGGATCCCCCGGTTCTCCTCGGTGCTGGCCGCCTCCACCGACGATGGCGGCCGCGTCCGGCACATCGCGCCGCAGTCCAAGGTCGAGGTCTACCCGAACGCGGTGCCCGCCCTCGCCGAACCTGGGACCAACGAGGAGAACGTAATCGTCTTTTCCGGCAACCTGGAGTACGAACCGAACATCTCGGCGGTGCGCTTCTTCCGCTCCCAGGTCTGGCCGCTGCTGCGGGAACGATGGCCCGAGCTCCGCTGGCGGCTGGTGGGCCGGAATCCGCAGGCCGTGGCAAAGTACGTTCAGGGGGATGAGCGCATCGAGCTCAGCGGGCCGGTCGCCGATGCGCTGCCGGAACTGGCGAAGGCTCGGGTAGTGGTGGTGCCGCTTCTGGCCGGGAGCGGGACGCGCACGAAGATCCTCGAAGCCTGGGCGGCCGGGCGGGCCGTGGTATCCACCACCCTGGGCGCCGAAGGGCTGCCCGTTCGCGACGGCGAGCACCTGCTGCTCCGCGACACGGCGGAATCTTTCGCCGCGGCCGTCTCGGGCCTGCTCTCCGCGCCCGAGGAGCGGGCCCGTCTGGGCGCAGCCGGCCGGAGCCTGGCAGATCGGGAATTCACCTGGCCCCGCGCCTGGGAGGCCCTCGCGAGGTACGGTATCTAATATGCGCACGCTCCTTCTGCTTTCTCTCACGCTCGCCCCCACCGTGTTGGTGGCGCAGTCCGCCGAAGACCTGCGGAATTGGAACCAGCCTTTCCCGCCGCACCACATCGCGGGCAACCTGTATTACGTCGGCTCGAATGAGCTGGGGTGTTACCTGGTGGCCACCAAGGCCGGGCACATTCTCATCAACACGGGTTTCGAACAGACCGTTCCACTGATTCGCGCGAGCGTCGAGAAACTCGGGTTCCGGTTCGCGGACATTCGCATTCTGCTGGCGAGCCAGGGGCACCAGGATCACGTTGCCGGCCATGCGCTAGCGCGCAAGCTGACGGGCGCCAAGGTGTTTGTGATGCGGGGCGACGAAGGCGTGCTCCGCAATGGCGGGGCCAGCGACTTCTATTACGCAGATCGGATGCGCTGGGCGCCGTGCCCGGTGGACCGTGTGCTTGCCGACGGCGACGTCGTGGAGCTTGGCGGCACGACGCTGATCGCGCACCGGACCGCTGGCCACACCAAGGGCTGCACCACCTGGACCATGACGGTGAGCGAGGAGGGGCGGCCTCTGAAGGTGGTGATTGTGGGCGGCGTGAGCGTGAATCCCGGATTCCGGCTGGTTGGGAACGCGAAGTATCCGTCGATCGCCGACGATTTCGCCGCCACCTTCCGGACGCTGGCCGACCTCGACTGCGACATTTTTCTGGGAGCGCATGGGGGTTACTACGGGCTCGCGGACAAGTACGCGCGCTCGCGCACGGAAGGCTGGAAGGCGTTTGTCGATCCAGTCGGTTATCGGGCTTTTGTGGCTCGCTCCGAACGGGCGTTCCAGGAGAAGCTGCGGGCGCAGCAGGGCGGCCGGTAGCGACAGGTCCGCTCCCTGACGGTCGCGGTTCGGTAAGGGGGTTACGGAACCGCGCGCGTCAGCAAGCGGACGGTCCGGTATCTAGATCGCTTCCAATTCCTCTTCGAGCAACTGCTTCTGATACAGGCCCGCGTAGTAGCCGCCGGTCTCGATGAGCGCGGCGTGCGTGCCCTGCTCGACGATGCGGCCGCCCGAGAGAACGACAATTCGGCTCGCCTGGCGCACGGTCGAGACGCGGTGCGAAATGAGAATGCTGGTGCGGCCGCGCATGACTTCGGCCAGCCCGGCGAGGATGCGTTCTTCGGTCAGCGTGTCGACGCTGGCGAGGGCATCGTCAAGAATCAGGATGCGCGGGTCGCGCAGGATGGCGCGGGCGATGGCGGTACGCTGTTTCTGGCCGCCGGAGAGCGTGATGCCGCGCTCACCCACCAGCGTGCGATAGCCCTCAGGGAAGCCTTCTATATCCGGGGCCAGACCAGCCAACTCCGCGGCGCGGCGGATTTGCTCCTCCGTGGCGCTCTCGACGCCGAAGGCGATATTGTCGGCCAGAGTCGCGCTGAACAAAAAAGTCTCCTGCGGGACGTAGCCGATCTGGCGGCGCAACTCGGAAGGCGACAGCTCGCGCAGGTCCGTGCCACCGAGCAGCACCGAGCCGGCGGTGGGATCGAGGAGGCGCGGGATCAAGCGAACCAGCGTGGTCTTGCCGCTGCCGGTGTGCCCCACCACCGCCACCGTCTCGCCCTCGCGGATCTCCAGTTCGATGCCGTCGAGCGCGCGGCCGGCTGAAACCTGTACGGTCACGCCACGGAACGCGATCCCGCCCCGCGGCGGCACGGGCTTGGGAGCCGGAGGCGCGGCAATCGAGGGTTGCTCATCCAGAATCTGGCGGATGCGGTCGAGCGACGCGGTGCCGCGCTGCATCAGGTTCACCACCCAGCCCATCGCGATCATGGGCCAGACCAGAAAGCCCATGTACATGTTGAACATTACGAAGCCGCCCAGCGAGATTTTGTGCGACAGAACGCCGTAGCCGCCGGCCCATAGCACGATCATGAAGGTGATGCCGATCAGCATCTGAAGCATCGGCATGAACATGGCCGAGACGCGGGCCAGCCCGAGATTCTGCACGATGAAGTCGCGATTGAGCTGCTCGAACTGGCGCAGCTCGGCCTCCTCCTGAACGTAAGCGCGGATCACGCGCACGCCGGAGAGGTTCTCCTGCACGCGGCTGCTGATGTCGGAGAACTTCGCCTGGATGCGTTCGAAGCGGTCGTGAATGATCTTGCCGAAGTAGCTCACCGCAATGCTGACTACGGGGGCGGGTAGAATCGCGATCAGAGTCAGCCGCCAATCGAAGTACGCCATGACGGCGATGGAGAGAACGAAGGTCAGCGCGGTCTCGGTCCAGTACATGACGCCCGGACCGAGCATCATCCGCACGGCGTTCAGGTCGTTGGTGGCGCGCGCCATGATATCGCCGGTGCGGGTTCGCGAATGGAAATCCGGAGAGAGTTCAACCAGGTGCGCGAACAGGTCGTTGCGCAGCTCGTACTCGACGTCGCGCGACATGCCGATCAGGATGACGCGCATCCAGAACTGGAACAGGCCCTTGATGGCGGAAAGCCCCACCAGGATGCCGCACAGGTCGAAGATGACCCGCAGAGAGAAGCCGTGGTGGAGCGCGTCCATGCCGTCGCGGACGAGCAGGGGCAGGCCGGCGGCGGTGAAGTCCTTGAGCACCAGCGCGCCGAAACCGAGCACCAGGTTTCGGCGGTGACGGCGATAATACGGCCACAGCCAGCGCGCGGTGTCCCGCATCACAGACCGGCCCAATTTGCGAGAGTCTTGCTCCATTCCAAAAAGCACTGCTTCCGGCCCTCGCGGCTCCGCCACCAGTCTTCGGGACGGAAAGCCCAGTCGGGCGCGGCCACCACGCGGAAGCGGTCGCGGGGCACCAGTCGGGCGTAAACGGACCCGGCGCGGCGCGTGTGGTAGTTACTGGTCACTATGATAAACCGTCCCACCCCCAGGCGGTTGAGCTCGGCGACAATCTCGCTCGCCTCCTCAACCGTGGAGTTGCCCTGGACCGGAAACGAGACGAACCATGCGGCGGGAAAACCGTGGCGGGTCGCGAACGCGATGGCCAGCTCGCTCTCGCGGTGGCCATAACAGCACACCGGGCCGCTCACCAGGACGCGAGGAGCGTAGCCCTCCGCGACCAGACGGGCCGCGGTGAGAATGCGGTTGCCGCGATCGTCTCCTCCGAGTTCCACAATGATGCTGGCCTGGAACGGCGGCTGCGACGATACCAGAAATCCGCCCACGGCGCGCAGCCACAACTGATGAGTGAGAACGACGAGGATCAGAACCGTGGCAGGCACAGCCCAGCGGAGGAAACGGGCTTTCTGGGACGCCAAGGACTATTCTTCGTCGCCGGAGTCGTCAGGGTCAAGGCGACGCACGGCCTTGAGGCGTTGGTAGAGCCGCTCGACCTCGGCTTCGTCCTCGGGCAGCAGCAGCCGGTAGCGCGGAGAAGCAAGCGGCCTGGCCTCGCTGGCCGGAGGCGCCTCTTCGTTCCAGAACTTCCGGTACGGGTGGCCGTCGATGAGCGCCTGGCGCGGATAGCGGCGCAGATGATGCAGCAGACTATTGCCGGAATCGACATCGCCTGGATAGATGAGCACGACGTGCGATTGATCGGCCAGCGTCAGGCGAACGATGAGCGGCGAAAGCCAGCCGGTGTGGTCCACGCGGCGGATGTCGATCCAGGGAATGCGACGGCGGCCGATCACCAGGTGCGCATCCAGAATCTCGATCTGCGGGCGGAAAGCGAGGGTAAACAGCGCAGCCGCGGTGAGGAAAAAGAGCCCCGCCACCACGTAAGCCGGAGTCCAGGTGCGTCCGCACCAGACCGTGAAGGCGCCCAGTAGCACGGCTGCCAGCCCGGCGTGCAAAAAGTGGCGCGAAGGTACGTACCGGCTCACTTTGCGCTTCCCCCTTCTCCATTCTAAGACTACGCTACGGTTCCGTGGGCGTCAATCGGGCAATCCGCTTGCTTATGCGCGCGGTTCCGTGACAGGGGGCACGGTGCGCCGCGCGAGCACGGCGGCCCGCCAAACGTATCCTACACCGCTCCATACGGTTGCGGCCGCCGCAAGCCAGAAGAAGGGGGCTAGGGGCAGGCGCGCGAGGGCGAAAGCTCCTTTGGTCAGCGTCGCTACTACTGCAAGAATCTGACAGGAGGTGCTGATTTTGCCCCAGATGCTGGGAGGAAAATCGCGGTGCGCCGTCCAAAGCAGCGCGGCGCCCACCATGCCCAGTATCAGAACGTCCCGCGCAAAGATCAGGATGACCAGCCACCACGGGACCGCGCCGCAGACGCCGAGCGCGAGATAGGAAGCGCTCAGCAACAACTTGTCGGCGACGGGATCGAGCCAGGCGCCGAACCGGGTCTGAAGGTTGAGCTTCCTGGCAGCCAGCCCATCCAGGCCGTCGGTGGCCGCGGCGACAAAGAAGATGGCGAGCGCCAGGCGAAACCGCTGCGTCAGAATCGTCTGCACGGCCAGCGGAGTGAGCGCGATGCGGACTGCGGTCAGGATATTGGCGAGGTTGAAATTGCGCATCGGCGCGGCAGCATCAATTAGGATACCAATGCCGCGGTGACGCGCGTCGCGAGCTGATCGAACGTCAGGATTTCGTAGAGCGAGCTATCGCTCATGATGCGGTGAACCAGCGCGGCGTGCATGGCGTGGCCGGCGCGTTCGGCGATGACGTGCCCGAGCAGCGGCCGCCCCAGCAGCGCCAGGTCGCCGATCAGGTCCAGCGCCTTATGGCGGCAGCATTCGTCGGCGAAACGCAGGCCGCCCGGGTTCAGCACGGTGCTGCCGTTGAAGCAGACCGCGTTCGCGAGCGTGGCGCCGCGAATCAGCCCCATGTCCTTGAGCTGAAGCAGATCGCGCTCGAAACCGAAGGTGCGCGCGGGCGCCAGTTCGGCGGCATAGCGCTCGGGCGTTACTTCCATCTCGAGGGCCTGGGCCCCGGCCAGCGGATGGCCGAAATCGGTCTCGCAGGTGAGGCGAAAACTGTCGGCCGGCAGGATGGAGATGCGTTTGTCGCGGTCCACCACCTCGATCGGGCGCCGGATTCTCAAATAGCGCCGCAGCCGGCGGTGAGTCTGGCGTCCGGCGCGCTCGAGCAGCTCGACAAACGGCAGGCCGCTGCCATCGAGGATGGGCACCTCGAGGTTGTCGATCTCGACATAGGCGTTGTCGATGCCCATGCTGTAGAACACGCTGAGAAGGTGCTCGGTGGTCGAGATCAGGACGCCCTTCCGCATGAGGCTGGTGGCGTAGCTGACGCGGGCCACGTGCTGCCAGGAGGCCTGAACGGGAAAGCGGTCGAGGTCGGTCCGCACGAAGACAATGCCCGTGGCGGGAGGAGCGGGCACGATCCGGATATTCACTGGAACGCCGCTGTGGAGGCCTACGCCGCTTGTCTGGACGGGCCGTTGAACCGTGGTTTCAAATCGCAAGGCACACTGAGTAAGGCAATTGACACCCCAAACGTAAGTGATTGTTTTTGCGAGGATTAGAGGAGGCGGCGCTGTGGCGAAAAAGCCACACTCTGTACCAGGAGCGCGAAATTGGGGGGGGAACCCCAGGGGGCGCCGTCAACTTGCAGGCTCAAAGGCCAGCGGTTCGGTTATACTGAATCGGCCCGCGAAGTCCAAGACGCAGATTCCGGCTAAGACGCAGTCAAGCCCGCATACCATGACCTACGACATCGAAGCTGGCTGGGCGCTCAACCTGCTCTGCAATTACGACTGCGAATACTGCTTCTCCCGCGCTTCCACTGAGCACCGTCTTGTCGGACGGATGTCCCCAGAACAGTACCTGGAGTTCTTCGACTCCACTGGAAAGACCTGGCTGCTGCACCTTACGGGCGGTGAGCCGTTTCTTCACCCCGAGTTTGTCCGCCTTTGCCGAACGCTCACATCGCGGCATTACATCTCCGTCAATTCCAACCTCTCCTCTGGTCGTGTGCACGACTTCGCAGCGGATGTCGACGCCTCGCGGGTCCAATACGTCCACTGTGGCGTTCACACGGCAGAACGCGATCGCCGGAAGGGCTGGCAGAGGCTGCTAGCCAACGTTACGTTGTTGTTGGAAGGCGGTTTCCCGGTCTTCGCGTCGCTGGTCATGACCCCCGCCGCTTTTGCGGCGTTCCCACGGGTAGCAGGTTCATTCACGAGCCTGGGTGTTCCACTGATTCCGAAGGCGCTCCGGGGCTCTTACGAAGGTCGCTGGTATCCGCAGGCCTACACCGAAGCCGAGCGCACGCAGTTCCGCCGCTTCTGGGAGCAAGCCGACGCGATAGCGAGGGCGAGCAAGTGGCAGCCCGATCATTCTACGGTCAATCCGCTTCTCGACCGAGACTATCTCGACGGATTCCCTGATTTCGCCGGCATTCCATGTTCCGCAGGCAGGATGTCTGTCTCCATCGGCCCTGACGGAAAGATCTTTCGCTGCGGTCGGAAGATGCTTCTGGGCAACATCCTTCAGCGGCGGCTCGATCTCGTTGCCGAAGATCGGCCTTGCGATAACGAGTCCTGCCCGTACTGGTGTATGCGGTATTCCGGCTTCGAGAAAGAGGCTTCGGCGAATTACCCGCGCCGGGGTCCACGGAGCAGATTCAGGCAGACGCTCGTTACCATCCGGGGCATGCACCGGGAGATTGGGAACCGGCTCTCACACATTTTCCGCGCTCATTGATCGAAGGTCATTGTTGCAGCGGGAGAGGCAGCCGGGCAGGGTCGAAGACCCGGAGTGCAGCGACCTCGCGCCCGGACAGACTAACTCGGGCCGGGGGTCGGCCGCCGATACTCCCGGAATGGCTCACGGGGAGCCCGGCAGCGAGGTATCCTATACACATGAAGCGGACGAATCTTGTGCTTGATGCGCACTTGCTCGACGAGGCCCGGCGCGTTCTCGGCGCCAGAACCTACTCGGCGACCGTCAACCTCGCGCTGGAAGAAATCACCCGCGTCAGGAAGGTCCAGAGTCTCGCCAGTTTCTTTGGGAAGGGGCTATGGCAGGGCAACCTGTCCGAGATGCGGGAGGACCGCGTTCCGAGGCGGCGCAAGACGTGATTCTGGTCGACACATCCGTCTGGATCGATTTGATCAACGGTCGCCGGGGCACCAAGCAAGTTCTGCCCGATGACCTGCTTTGGTTCGTGACCTGCGGCCCGATCGTCCAGGAGGTGCTGCAAGGCCTCCGGGCAGGCCCCTGGGTTGACGAGTTCCGTGCGGCCTTCCTGGCGATTCCCCGTCTCAGCGATCCCTTGCCCGCGAAGGTCTTCGTCGATGCCGCCGACATCTACCGCCACGGGCGGCTGAAGGGATACACAATCCGATCGTCCACCGACTGCCTGATCGCAGCGATTGCGATCGAGAACCATGTGCCGATCTGGCACCGCGACCGCGACTACACCTTGATTGCCCGTTACACGAGTCTCGAACTGGTCAACAGCAAAGCGGGCGAACGCCCCTAGCGTTGCGCGAGCGGTCGACTCAATTAATGGGCTTCCAGCCGGTGCCCCTAAACACCTTGTACTGCCCGCCGTCGAGCCTATGCCATGCCGTGCGAACGCGGACTGCCGTCGCGCTCATCGTGTAAACGGTTCGATACCCATTCCAACGCTTGTTCGTGAGGACCAAGTCATGTACAGCCACGGTGAGAATGAGTTCATGCCCGCTGCTCGTCGGCCGAAAAATCCAGTGTTATGTTGGCGCCCCTGAGCGTCCCTGTCGCCATCACGACGATGTCTTTCTCGACGGGTCCGTGCAGGTGAAGTACCGAGGCCGAGAACCAGGATGGAGGCAACGGATCGGTGGCTGCCATCTGCTCACCGGCGAGGTTCCGGAGGACTATCACTACGTCGTCGGGGATGGTGATGGGGCAGGCGACGTGCGTATCTTCGGCACTGAAGTGCGTTTGCTCAGTCTGACAGGGGCCGGCTTAGCGTCTGGCTTCTGCTCCGAACACAGATGCGAGCGCTAGCAGAAACACAACTGCTCGCGGTCTCATCTTGCGTGCAGGTCGTCCCGGGTCCAGGTCTTCTCGCCGAGCCGGCCTTGGGATTGATTGCTTAATTGGAGCAGCCGCGCTCGCGCGCGGCGCGCGGCGGCACGAACCTTGTCATCCACACTGAGCGTGATCTTCTTCACATACCCAGTGTACGCCCGCACCTCAGTGCAGCAGACGGCGCTGGCGCAGGTATGCCGGCCGGTCCAGGTCGCTCAACTCCTCGGGCGGCGGAAGGGCCGGGGTGCCGTTGGGCGGCTTGGTTTCGACCGCTACCGGCTCGGGCGCTTCGACCACAGCCGGCGCGGGGGTCTCGGAGAGCCAGGCGGATTCGGCCGCAGGCTGCTCCTCTTCGAGCTTCAACTCCTGACCAGGCGCGGGGAAGCCGGTGGCAATCAGCGTCACCTTCACACTGTCGGCCATCGACTCGTTGAACGCCAGCCCGAAGTTGACCTGGACGTCGTTGCGCCCGGTCGCGTGGCGGATCATCTGGCAGGCGTCATTCACTTCGTGCAGCCCCAGGCGGTTGGAACCGGTGACGTTCAGCAGCACATTGCGCGCGCCGCGGATGCCGGATTGGTCGATCAGCGGGCACGAAATGGCCTGCCGGGCGGCCTCGATCACGGCGTTGTCGCCGCGCGCGGTGGCGGTACCGAGGACGGCATAGCCCATGCCCACCAGCGTCGAGCGCACGTCCGAGAAATCGCGGTTGATGAAACCGGGCGTGGTGACGATCTCGACCAGGTCCTGGACCGTGGAGCGCAGAAACTCGTGCCCCATCTTAAAAGCCTCGAGGATGCTGGTGCCGCGCGGGGCAAGCGCCAGCAGCCGCTCGTTCGGGATGGTGATGACCGTGTCCACGCTCCTTGCCAGTTCGGCCAGTCCCGCCTCGGCCTGCCGCAGGCGCCGCTCGCCTTCGAAGGCGAAGGGCATGGTGACGATGGCCACCGTGAGCGCGTTCATCTCCTTGGCGAGCCCGGCGATTACCGGCGCCGCGCCCGTGCCGGTTCCGCTGCCCATTCCCGCGGTGACGAAGACCAGGTCGGCGCCCTGCAGGATTTCCGAGATGCGTTCGGTATCTTCGAGCGCGGCCTGCTTGCCGATCTCCGGGTCCGCCCCGGCGCCGCGGCCCTGCGTGATTTTGCAGCCGATGGCCAGCTTGTTCGGCACCGGCGATGCGCGTAGCGCCTGGATGTCCGTGTTCATGATGTGGAACTCGACGCTTTCGAGGCCGCTCGCCATCATGTGCGCAACCGCGTTCGAACCGCCGCCGCCGACGCCGATCACTTTGATCCGCGCCACCGAGGCGCCGCCTTCGTCTTCCATCTCGAATTTCAGGGTCATAGAATCCTCGCCGGCAGTGGCCTACCGGAAAATGCCTCCAAATATGCCGACCTTGCGCCGGTCCAGCTCCGCCCTCAGCTTGAGCCGCGCCGAGTACATGGCCAGCCCGGCCGCGGTATTCCAGACCGGCGTTTCGATGTCCTTGGGCCAATCCAGGATGCCGACCGGAAGCCCGATGCGCGTCTGGCAGCTCAGCACCGTGTCCGCCACGTCGCACATGCCGCTCAGCCGGGCGCCGCCGCCGGTGAGGACGGCCGCCACCAGGACTTCTTCCATTCCAATCCGCTCGAGCTCTTTCTCGACATACTCGAACAGCTCGACGGCGCGCGCTTCGAGGATGGTGTTCAACTCGCGGCGCGTGGTCTCGCGCGGGTTGCGGCCGCTGGCCGAGGGCACCTCGATCAGGCTGTTGTCGCCGGTCAGGCCCAGCATGGCGCAACCCTGCTGTTCCTTGATCCACTCGGCGTCCTCGGTCGAGACGAGCAGGCCGTGCGCCACGTCGGAGGTGAAATGGTCGGCGCAGACGGGCAGGCTGCACGAGTAAATGAGCACCTCGCCGTAGTAGACGGCCAGGTCGGTCGAATGCGCTCCGATGTCGATGAGGGCGATGCCTTCCTCGCGGCCATCCGGGACGATGGCGGCATAGGCGCCGGCCACCGGCTCGAAGACGGTCTCTTCCACCATCAGGTGAGCCTGGTTGGCCGCGCCCACCAGGCTGCTGTGCTCGTGAGCGGAGGCGGTGACCAGATGGACGAATACTTCCAGGCGGGAGCCGATCATGCCGCGGGGGTTGCGGTAGCCGGGGCGCCCATCCACCGCGAAATCCTGCGGGAACAGGTGCAGCAACATCTCGTCGTCCTGAAGCTGGACACGGGAGGCGCGCTCCACCACGCGGTTGATATCGTTCTGGTCGATCTGGCGCGGAAAGCCGACCTCGTATCCCCCGCGCGCGTTCGAACTGGCGATTCCGGCGCCACCCAACCCGAACACAGCCGAGCCGATCGAGAGCTGGGCTTCGGTCTCCGCCTGCGCCAGGGCCGCCCGGATCGACTCCGCCACCTCGTTCTGGTCCGAAATGCGGCTCTTCTTCCAACCGTGCGAGGGCGCTTCGCCGTGCCCGATCAGCCGGACGCAGGCATTCTCCAGTAGCAGGATGGCGCAGCGCGTGCGTGCGGCGCCGGCATCCATGCCGGCTGCAAGGACGTGTTTAGCGGCCATCGGCGCCTCCGTTCTGAGCCGTGATGCGGTCGTCCAGCCGCAGGTCGAAGGTGCGGGCATTGGGCAGCCGCCGAGCGATGTCGGGGTAGTGGTCCATAAAATTACTCAAGCGCTGAAGGTAGTTCCGGTTGCCCAGCAGCAGCCGCACGGCGCGGCCCTGCGCGACCTGGATCACCACCAGATTGTCGGGATCGCTCACATCGACCTCCGAGATCTGGCCCGCGTAGCCCGGCACCTGCCGCAACAAGCCCACCACCTGGCCCGCGCGTGCGCGCCGCACCTCGGGCGGCTGCTGGCGCGTGATACCGGCCAGAACCGGGAGGCTGAAGGTGGCCCGCTCCGGCGCCCGGAGGATCACGCCGTCGGCATCCACGAGCGCGGTCTCCCGTGGGAGCACCACAAACGCCACCGGCTGGCGTTCGACAATCGTGACCGCCATGCGGTTCGGCCACAAGCGGGCGACGGTGGCGTCCCGAACCCAGTCGATCGCCGTCAGGCTGCGCCGCCGTTCGGCTAGCGGCGCCAGGTAGACGCTGCGACCGAAATCGCGCGCGAACACGCGCTGAACCTCGTCGCGAGCCGCGTAGTGCAGGCCGCTCACGCGGAGGTTCGGGCCCCGGAGGACGAAGCGCGGGGCGCTGGCCAGGAACTGGTCGATCTGATAGGCGGCGGCGATGAGCGTCAACGTGCCGGCGCCGACCCAGGTCCAGATAAAGATGCGGCGGAAGCGGGCACGCCAGCCGGAACGCGCCTCGGGTTTCGCGCGGACGCGCCGCGGCGCGGGTGGTTGCGGATCCACGGGCAGATCCTCCGGCATTTCGAGTTCGAGCTGCGCTGTGTTTCTCCGCGCCATCTCAGTCCCCCGCCCGCAAGCGCTCCAGAATGCGCTCGCCTGCCTGCCAGACACTGCCTGCGCCCTGCGTGATAATCAGGTCGCCTGGGCCAGCCACCGCCAGCACCGCCTCCACCGCGCGGTCGATGGTTCCCACGTACTCCACCGCCCGATGGCCGAAAGCGCGAATGCGCTCGGCCAGGACCTCGGCGCTGACGCCCTCGATGGGTTTTTCGGAAGCGGCGTAAATGTCCAGCAGAAAGACCGCGTCGGCCTGGTAGAAGCAGCGCGCGAAGTCGTCCATCAGCAGCGCGGTGCGCGAATAGCGGTGCGGCTGGAAGATGACCAGGATCTTGCGGTAGTCGCACTGGCGCGCCGCCATCAGCGTGGAGCGGATCTCGGTGGGGTGGTGGCCGTAATCGTCCACTACCGTGATGCCGCGTTCCTGGCCCTTGATCTGGAAGCGGCGATCGGGGCCCGCAAAGGCCGCGAGCGCTTCGCGCACCGAGTCAGCCGGGATATCGAGCTCGCGCGCCATGGCCGCCGCGGCCGTCGCGTTGAGCACGTTGTGCGCGCCCGGCACATTCAGATGGAACTCGCCCAGGTCCTCGCCCCGCGCCTGCAGACGGAACGTGCTCGACAGGTGGCCGGCCGTGCACTCGGTGACCTGGAAATCCGCCTGCGCCCGGGTGCCGTAGGTGATCGTGCGCCGGTTCACATCGGGCAGGATGCGCTGCACGTTCTCGTCGTCCAGGCACAGCACCGCCGCGCCGTAGAACGGCACCTTGTTGACGAATTCGGTGAAGGCGGCGCGGATCTCCTCGACCGAGGCGTAGTGGTCCAGGTGCTCGCGATCGATATTGGTGACGATGGCGTAGATGGGCGAGAGCTTCAGGAACGAGCCGTCGCTCTCGTCGGCTTCCACCACCAGGAAATCGCTCTGGCCCAGCCGGGCGTTGGTCCCACCGAAGGCTTTGAGCTTGCCTCCCACCACCACGGTCGGGTCCTGCCCGGCATGGTGCAGGATGGTGGCCAGCATGGAGGTGGTGGTGGTCTTGCCGTGGCTCCCCGCGACGGCGATGCCGAACTTCAGCCGCATCAACTCGGCCAGCATTTCGCCGCGGGGGATGACCGGGATCTGGAGACGGCGGGCCTCCAGCACCTCGGGGTTGTCCTCCCGCACGGCGGAGCTGATGACTACCGCGCGGGCGGAGCCGACGTTCGACGCGGCGTGCCCTTCGTGAATGACGGCGCCGAGCGCGGCCAGGTGATCGGTGGTGGCGGTGAGCTTGACGTCGGAGCCGCTGATGGTGAAGCCGAGTGAGAGCAGAACTTCGGCGATGCCACTCATGCCAATGCCCCCGACGCCCACAAAGTGCAGGTGTTGGGGCTTAAGAAACATCTTTGCCACGCTTCACCCTGTTTCGCGGAAGCCGCCGCCGCGATCAGAAAAACATTTCTTTAAGCTATTGTTTCGGCTTCCAGCGCTCCTGTCAACCTAAATCAGGCCTGCAGCCCGCCAATTCCTCCAGAATGTCCGCCGC